>UMEQ01004982.1_pt1 | contig 15014 bp, 8 predicted proteins | sample 1964811 | NCBI WGS metagenome assembly UMEQ01 (sample SAMEA4836026, study PRJEB28245) | human gut metagenome | biome: gut microbiome; material: fecal sample | place: Denmark | collected 2008 | reverse complement strand
GTACGCACTAAATTAATTCCGCCAACGGGTTCATAACCTTATAATATAATAATGTGAAAAATCCATTTCCAGAAGGTAACTACCAACCGCAATTATCGTCATAGCACTCATCATTCTCGCAGCCTTCATACTCATCACGATCGCAATAACCACTATCATAATAGTCATCGTAAGAATAATCATGGTCGCAGCAACAGTCATCATAACCATCTTCATAGCCACGAGCATAATTTTCATGGTCTGAGGTATTATTACCAGAGTTGCGATGCGTTTTCTTTTGGCTGTTTGAAACGCCGCTTGAAAATAAAAAATCGAATAGTCCCATACCTTTTTCTATTAATGTTTAATTTCTGATGCAAAGGTATGAATTAATTGTGCAGTCTATCTGCACAATCAAAAGAATGTGCAAAAATGAAAGAAAAAAAGCAGAAAGAACTGATTCTTCCTGCTTTAATAATTTGTTTGACCTATTATAATTGTCTTAATGTATCTACAAAGAATGCTTCTTTTGCTTTCATCTTTTCACAGAAGTCTGCATAAGATGTGGACGTATGACAAATCTCAATACCTAATATATATAGTGATGCAGATGAGTCCTTCAACCGTGATTTTGGAATTTTCTGCTGTCTATCAGACAAAGGAGCTATAAAAACTCCTTTCGATGCCTGTAAGTTAGTGATGTATGTGATTAACTGATGAAGGTCATCACGATTAACTTTTGAAACCTTTTCATAACTTTCAAGCTTCTTGTATTTTGCATCGAGAACAATATCATCTTTATAGAAATCTGGATAACGGATTCCACTATGATCTTCAAACAAATAGATGCCACCTTTATGTTTCTTGTTTTCAGGATGCTTGAAGCCCTCTTTTTGTAGAATGGTATTCAGATACTCTTCCCAAAGCCAGGCTCCATCAAACAGAATACCGCAAATCTCCTCATCTGTTTCTCCGTACTTTACTTCTTCCATTCTTAGAATTTGTAAGCAAAGGCATTGCAGGGGCTGGTTTTCCGTATAGTAAGGATGACTCTTATGTCTTAGGTTCTTACCAATAATTGCACTTCGCTCATTTTTGTTATATGAAGGAGTTAGTGAAATTATAGATTTTACATTATCTATAGTTTCCTGATCTAAACCTAATACGGATTGACCATATCTCTTTGACTTCATAAACTCAATTGTATGACGGATTAACTCCGTCATGTCATTGTCATAGGTATATTCACGAGTGGAGTATGCCACATTTCCTGCAAACGGAATGTTTTGGGCAATATGGCGTTTCCAGTCAATAGTACCTTTTAATTTTGCGTCATTATGTTTGAAATTCTGATACTCTCTGTATATGCCCTGGCGCATTGCGTTCCTTAGCAAGTGAGGGAACATAAACATGATAAAGTCAAATACATCCTCTTTTTCGTTGTTGTGATTAAGGTCAAAGAGATTGAATGAAAAGGCCTTTTGAAGCATGTAATGTAAGAGATAGTCGTCGCGTCCTTCGTCAAAGCGGGATTTAATTTTTATCTGCAGGTTTCCAACACCGATAAACCCCATCACATTTCCTGTGGTAATACGTACCTTTTCAGAGTCACTTGTATTTAGAATGGTCATAACAGAAGCTTCACCGACTTTATCGTCAGAATCCTCTATACTATAGGGAAATATTAGCAGATTCTCATTTTCATGACATAATTGAGCTATTGTCTTGTCGGCAATAGGGAATAAAGCTGAGACATCTTTACGAAGAAATATCCCAGCTTTCACCTGTCCAATATTATTGTCTGTTAAGTTAATTCTCATCGACCAATTCGTTATCATTAATATTTGAGTTGCTTTCTTTGGTATCGAAGTAAGCATTTCTCAACTTCTCCATGATTTCTTCTGATTTGCGGAAACCACGGATATATTCTCGAAGCAATGGTTCGATATTCATATTCCACAGCTTTTCAAAGTTTCCACCATTATCACCCAACTTTAAGAAGTATGATGGTCCAACCTGGTAGGCAGGTCCAAGCCCTTCAATCTTGGATATCTCATTATTCAATCTTACCATAACATTCTTTGCCTTGGTGGCACATTCGAGTTTGTCGAGCATAGATTGTGTGTCTTCTGGCTTTATTTCCTTCCAAGTGAATCTGCGACGCATAGCAAAGTCCATGCTCTCGATACTACGGTCTATATCATTCATTGTACCAAGAATGAATACGTTTTCAGGAATATAAAATCCTTCTGCAAATGCATCTGTTTCAGGGACAAGGTTCTGATATTGAGTCTTTACTCGAATATCTTTCTTGCCTCTATAACCAGGGTCAATGGCGTAGAATAGTTCACCAAATATTTTTGAAGCCTCTCCACGATTGATTTCATCAATGATGAAAACAAAATCTTTTTTGACTACGTTACTTACTGTTAATGTTGAAATGTTCTTTTGTTTGTACACTTCTTTAAGTACAGCCCAGTAAGCTGAAGCATGACAACCTCCGATAGCATCCCTTACAGCATCGCTAATGTTTGAAATATTGTTCAAAGACTCTGTTGTAGTAAATACTTTTGCAAGTTTTGCCAATCTGTCAAAAGAAACGGTATAAGTACGATTGCTACTAGTTCCAGGAGTTTTCAGTTCTATGTTATTAAAGTCTGTAACCTTAACTACTTCCATGGATTTTCCGTTTGTTTTGAGCTTAAATTCATTCAAATCACCATTATTAATTTTATCAATAATTGTATTATATTTATCATTCAGTGATTTTTCTTCCGATAACTCAGTGAGAGTTTTTTTGCTGTCCTCCAAATTCTTGATAGCTTTTTTGCAAAACTCTTTGAAAATTCCATCTTTACGCTCAAATCCCATCTGTCCTTCAGACATCATGATAGGTCTCAGACCTTCTACAAAATCAGTATAGTCGTAAGAGGGATGAAATTGCACAAAGCACATTTCGTCCTTACTACATCCCATTTCTCTTGCTATGGCCTGAGCCATAAAGGTCTTACCGGTACCAGGAGCACCCGTCAGAACTAAGTTCTTGCTCTCTTTAAGCAAGTCAATATATTTTTGATACATCATAGTGCTGTCTATTTTTGTTTCAACAAGATCATTTTCATTATCTTCCTTGTCAGTATCTGTATTTTTTAATAATGTCCTATTATAGTACCACAATACCGTTTGAGCTGTAAGTGGCATACGTTGAATACATCCATTATTCTTTATTTCGTCATTGATGGACAAAATCAATTCATTCTCTTTCTCAATCTCTGGAATAACGTATTGATCCAGTAATTCGTAAAAATGAACAAGCTTTAGACCTGCCTTTCGTGGCTTAACCCCTAAAAGCTTACATAAATTCTTATATACATCATTTTTATAAAAAGTATATTTCTGAGGATTATGGAATGTCAGGAAACAACTGATAAGTCGCTCATCACACATTGCACTCGTATGATTGGTAAACTTTGCTTTGATCTTATCATCCCATAATGTTTTGCAACTTTCAGTAAAATTTTCTACTCTTTCTTGCAGAAGGATGTTTTCATCAAACAGTGCTCTAAAGAGTTTTTATACTCTTCAGGTTCATATTTCGCAAAATTTCTAATTGCGGTAATCTGTGAACTAAAACATAGATTCTTAAATTCCAGTGAATTAATCTCTTTAGAAAAATTTACAGCATTAGGGTCAGGGTGTCCATTTTGTTTGGACACCAATTCCCATTTATATAATTCTTGCATTTGGTTTTCAGAATCACCATTTAGCCCATATTGGATTTGATGATTCTTGAATAATGTAACTATATCTCTTAAATTCATTTCGTATCTTCTATTGCTATATCAAATTTAATATCCTTATTACGATAGAGATAAATTTTTGTATCGTAGGTTATTGTCTCTACTTCAAATCGTTCGCCATTTGGCTGACGGGCAATGTTCCACTCGTTAATGAAACCTCCATCTGGATAGATAGAGAGCTTCTTGTTACCACATGTTATTGACAATACTCGCCAATGGGTGAGGGTACGCTTAGGAACAGAAACGACAGGGAGTAAATGACCTTCTATGTTCTGATCATATTTGAGGTCATCTATCCATGCATTTGTGAAATTCGTCAACCATTTGTCGCGCACTTCAGAAGATGGCATGTTAGTGCATATCTTGTTGGCATTGCCCTTGTCATCTCTGTAGGCTTCAATCTTAAACTCGATGTCGAAGTTTGAACCAATCTGTTTCACTATGTGCCAGACAGTCTGTATGGTAATCATCATACCCATGATACTCTTCAGATGTTCGTCCTGATAGCTAATCTTCAAATCGCCACCATTCTGCTTAGCATAGGAAATGAACTCATCAATGAGACCATTCGATTTTGTCTGGAGAATTTCACCCAACTGATAGGTATGAATCTCCTTGAACTCATCACCTGCCAGTTTCAACAGCATAGCCGATGGTTTGTAAGACAAGTCCATAGACTTCGCAGAAGCAATAGGATTATCCGTGCGAACAAAGAACATGGTGTCATTGCCCCATTGCGCATTCAGTTGTGCATGTTCCTTGCTGCTCATGAAGTAAAGGCTGCCGTCGATGTAAGCAATAGGGTAGAGGCCCTTGCTTGCCCAAGGATTCTTCATCTTCTTGACATCGCCGCCTTTAGCCCATGCTTTTATCTCACGGCACATTGCCACAACAGGTTCCACTATTGCAGTCTGTTCCGATTCCATCAGACAGAATGTCGTAGTCTGGCTCTTTATCACAAAGCGATTCATGAACTGTGGCTGCCATCCGTTTTCTCTATCCTCGTAATCCCATTCGGCATAGTCATTGTCTGCAAACAGAACCAATTCTTGATGAGATGCAGCAAATGCCTTCTCCAGGTCGTATAATGTGGTCTGTGATGGTGAAGTACCAGGGAATGCATCCTTGATATTTTGTGGAACGGTATCACCCACCTCTTCCTCTTCTTCTATCCAAGCCAAAGCTGCATCTACATCAACGAACTTGGCATATCTGAGTGTAAACTTGTCGAGGAGCATATCCTTTGATTTCTTCTCACGAGCTTCCATCAGGAGTTTCTTCGTAGCCTTGATAACATCCTTCATTACCTGAATGTTAGCCATTTGGTTAGCATAGCCAGCTCCTCCAGGATTACAGTCGAAGATACAGAGATGACCGTTTGGCATGATGGCGAAGTCAACGGCTCCACGTTCTTTGCCCAGAATGTCCACCAAGGTCTGAGTGAAGGCTATACCCAATGTAAAGAGCAGGTTCTCCTCCTCATCACGGTTAGACATCCATTTGTTCTTTCCCTTATGGCGAATACGAATCTCGCTATAGTCGGTCTGTATTGTGTCGCCAATAATCACATTGCGCTTCACCTTTGAGGCATCATGTGAGCAACAGCAAGCCTTGCGCATTTCCTTACCGGTGATGGCGAAATGGTATTTTGGCTTCTCTGGCTTTCCTTCCTTCTTTTCAGGCTTTATATTGTTAAACTCATACGGGAACTTCAATGGCTCATCCTTGTCTGCAACATCTTCTTCCAATACGGTACGTCCACATTTAGGACAGAAGCAATATCCATATCCCTTACCTTCGTTGTAATAGAGAATCTTGGCATTGCCTGAATCACTATTAGGGCGAACAGAGAAAAGATGAGGTTCCGTCACATTGTTTGCCCAGTCGTCAGCATCAATCAGCTGAGCACTAACTCGTGTATAGACATTACTGTCCATGATTCGGGTCTTGTCCTCATTCATATCTGGCATGAAACCAACTGGCTGAATCAGTTCCAGTCCATAGTTATCATTCACAGTCCATTTAATCTGATTACTGAGCGTAGAATCATTGATCACCGTCTTGTCACTGTTTCGATAGATGGTCTTGTATGTCCTGTGGTTGTCATCATACATGTTGGTGATTTCTATACCACGAACGATATATACCACACCATCCACAGCCACGCTGTTGCCCGGTGCATACTGGGCGATGGCATCACGCAATGAGTAGGATGGATTGGATGATGTCATAGGAGTAAAGAAGTCCTTCTTGCCATTGCTGTTCAAATCGAGCGTGAGCACATTGACTGGCATATTGGCATTCGGAGTGAAACGACTGGTTGCCCAGAAGTTCAACAATCGCTTATACAACACCTCTATATACTGCATTTTCAGCTTGATGCGGAAATTGTCCGTGATAGGACCACCTCCCGAAAATGCAGTCTTGTAGTCTATCAGTTTGTTGCGCAGTTCAGAATAGCAACGCTCGTTGATTTCCTGAGCATTCTTGACCACCTGATTGATTTGATCATCATAAACCGTACCACTCAAAAGTTTCATCAAGTCCTTACGTACCTCTGGTTCAAGTTGCTTGGAACATAGAATGTTGAATTTCTCATACATTGTTCCCTTTGGATCGCCAAGCAGGTCGTTAGGATCCGCATTACTTGAATTGTCCTTCACAAACTCAATCTTGCCGTTGATTACCTTCACTTCAAATGGGGTATAATAGTCTGCTACTTTTTGGGTCAGGCGTCCACCATTGGCACCTTCGGTAAACACGCCAAAGGCACGTACAAGGAATGAGTTTACATGACGCTGAATCACCTGAGGACTCTTCAAATCTACAGATGGCACTCTTACTGGTCGACTGATAATCTTGTCTATAGGATTACTCAAAGTTCTGAGACCTATCACATCTGATCCACAAAGGGTTATGCAGGCACTGCGAACCTTGTTGTTACGTCCGCTTCGACCTGTACGCTGCTTGTAGTTGGCAGGAAGAGGAGGAACACTCGACAGCAATACTACCTCCAGGTTACCCAAGTCCACACCCATCTCCATAGTTGTAGAGCAGGCAAGAATATTGATGGTATGATCCTTGAACTTCGACTGTAATCCACGAGCCACGCTCTTATCTACCTGAGCAGTATGCTCCTGCTGTACAAAGAGATTTGGGAAGACATGAATATCCTCCAGACGGTCTGAGAATACACCATCTGTTCCCCAAATGTTATTGTTCCAAAGTAAGGCTCTATGCGTCTTAGCCCAGGATTCTATAGTCTTTTTGTCTCCTTCCTTTGCTGAACCCTTATAGTATGGGAAAGCCTCCCAATGTTCATGCAAGTCCTCACGTAATTCTACAGGTGTAGTACCTTCCAAATATGGAGAGAAACGCTTGAAATTGTTTCCGATAGGGCGCAGGCAGACTGCATGGCGGTTACCGTCTGCTTTGGTATCGCAGAGATAAACGTCATCATAGAGTTTGAAGCAGAGGTCGTTCAGATTGAAACGAGGCGCATTGTCTTTTTCATTGACAAAGTGTCCTGTATCATCCAGACGCTGCCCCACCTGCAATATCTTATACTCATCGCCTGTCAGAGTTTCCCAAAGAGAATCTATTACGGCTGAAATCTCTTGAAAATACTGACGCTGAGCATCGTTCATGGTCAATGTGTTGTCATCACGTGCTATCAGCGCACAGAGATAACGCACAATACGGGCTGTTGAAACCTTACCTTCTTCCAGTTTAGGTTTGTTAAATGGACGACGGCGAGGCTTCTCTGTAGCAAAACGTACCGTTGAGAAGATGTCTATCTTGTCATTTCCTGGAATGCGAAGATAGAAAGACTGGTTGCTTCGTACCGTATAGTCGAGATAAACCTGCATCAGGTTTCTCCAGTCCTCTTCTGTAATCTGGTTAGCTGGGTTGTCCAGCAAATCATTGAAGTCTTCTACAGCCTTTGGCAACTTGATTTTCTTCAGTTGAGGATAACATGTCTCAAACAAACCCAAAGTTTCTGGAGATGCTGCAGATGCAGGACGATGTGCCAGATACATCACCATAATACTCTGGATATACTTGTCAATGATTTCATCAGATGGAAGTCCGTCTTCCACCTCATCGCTATCACCCGAACGCTTCACGAATACGGATGCAAATACCGGACAGTATGGATCATTTTTCAGAAGTTCTGCTATCTCTGACCAGGTCATATACTTGCACGACATCTCATCCAGCTGCTTCTGAACCACCTTAGGATCAGGCGACTGGAGATTAGCCATCATTGGCGTATATTTCATCATAGACATAGGATCTGCTTGAACAGCAGCTAAGATTTGTGCCATAGCAGCCTCTTTGGTCAGACCATTTGCCTTCCTGCGACACAGTTCATGGTATATGGTACTGTTGAACCACATACGTTCCTGTTCCAGATTCTGTTTCAAGGTAGCCTTTGCTGCAGCCTGACGGCTATCAACAAAACTGATATATTGCTGACCGTCATGAAGTACGATGCCGCCCGTCTTTGAATCGCCTTTATCCAACTGATCAAGGATGCTTGGAGCCATCATGCGTGAGATGAAGTCGGCAGAAAGACGAAACTTCTGAAGACGGTTGTCTTCCATATTTCCGTTTGCATCGCCTTCTACATCCTGGTCTGTATTATGGTTCTTGGTCTGTTTGGCATTGCAGTATGGACAGCATCCCTGAATGTTTCCAACTACATGCCAACTGCCCGTTTCTTTTTCATCGGCAGGTGTCAATGGTTGAAGTTTGCCTCCAGGAGCCAAGCGGAATTTCACGTTACCGTCTCCCTTCATGTTCTTTTCATTAGAGAGTCCGAAGATGGCATACTTCTTCGTTGAGTTGTCATTACTTTCTGCCATGTCGAGGTCGAACATATCGCTATCATCAGTTGCGATGGCCTCATAAGTCCAATCCTCAGTATTGACAGAAGCCAGTGCTACATACTCGCCGCAATGCTTGCATCGGCTGAGTTCCAGCAACGGAGCTTCCTCGATAGGAGTCAATGACAGAGCATCTTCACCTATCTTCTTTCCGATGGCGTTTTCTGTATATATCTTGAAAGAACCATCAGCAAACTCATTCAATCGGACAAAGAGTCCGTTGTTAGGGACACGATAGAAGTAGTGAACCTTCAATTTGCATACAGGCATCTTCAGTCCTTCAGCCTTGCAGCGGTCTTCTTCACGCTGACACATCTCGTCAAGCCATTGCAGTTTCTGACTGATAGATGCATTTTCAGGATATAGTTCATCCAGAGATATATAGTCAGCCTTGAAAATCTTTCTCCAACGATCTTCGTCTTCACCCTTCGGAATTTCAGTTTCTCCGATACGCTTACCTCCAATAGCTTCCACCTGGTCAGCTCTTACACCAGTGATACCGGCAATAAACTCCTTCAGTTCTCTTTCATCCTTCTCTTTGTCCTCACCATTTCCGAAGGTAGCAGATGATGTTGCGAAACGCACATTCTGTGCATCCACCTTGAAGGCGAGAAGCACTCGGCGAAGAAGCATGGCAAGTTCTGCTGCGCCTGCTCCAGTATAAGAGTGAGTCTCGTCGATAGCAACCCAGCGAAGACTATGCTTTCCTGCAACAATCAACTTCGCATCGGCTCCTCTCAGCAAGATGTATTCCAGCATGGTAGGGTTGGTCAATACGATATGGGGAGGGTTGTTGCGAACATCCTTACGGGTATAGATCATGTGGGGATATTTCGAGTTCTTCAGCTCGTAATGTCCTTGCCCGTCAGGATCTTCCTTTACCCATTCATATTTGCCTCCAGTCACATGCTCTATGCGACGGCGCATTTTCTCTGCATCATCCGACTTGTCTGTATTTCTTGGTTCTATTTCTGGTAAGTCACCATTATATACAGTATAGGTCAGGCGAGTGCCGGTAGTAGATTCGGCAACCGTCAGAAGTTCTTCCAGACGCTCCTTCTGGTCTTCCATCAAAGCGTTGAGTGGATAGAGAAAGAGAGCCTGTATCTCATTTGGCAGTGCATTTTGTGAGAGGTCATGAATCAATGGCATCATAAAGCACTCTGTCTTACCAGAACCAGTACCCGTAGTCACGACAATCGATTTTGGCTTATCGTCTGCCGTTCTTTGTCTGAGCAATACATCCCAGCATTTATACTGGTGCTCGTATGGAGAATATTTAAAGTTCCACAGTTTGCCCACCAAAGCCTTGGCTTCCTCAGCTTTCTCAGGCGCAACTGGGATATATGAGTTCATGCATTGAACTACAGGCACGGCATTCTCAGGCGCAAATAGATTGCCGATAAGAGTCTTCATCTGCTTGATGTATGAGCGCTGACTGTCGTTGTTCGACTCACCGCACCACATCGCAACGAGGGCTCTTTCCACCGCTGTTCTATTGTTGTTATATAGTTCAGAGAAGTTCATAATCTTGTTATATTTCTTGTCTATATTTCGTTATCTATGTGTATATTAAACTCTTGCCAGTCAAATCCCGACTCTTCGGCAAAGCGGAGCAGTCCTTGTTTGTCTTCTGGCGTTAATGTGCCGTTTCTCTTTTCGAGTAAAGGCTCATATATTTCCGACACGATCTTGTCCTTGTCCATATCCATATCTCTCAATGGTTTCATCAGGAAGAAGTAAGTTCCATAATGATTCGCCATTTCGAAACATTTCAGGAGGGATTCAGTAACTGATTCATCAATGTCCTCCCATGCCCATGGATCATTGTCGATATCCATTCCCAGGTTGCATTGCAGATTTTCTGTTGTACTGATGTCTTGAAATATCACGCCCATATTCTTTGAGTCTGCATCTTCATTTGGATTGATAGGCTCAGGTTCAGTCTGCTCATCATAGTTCCAGTATAGAGCTTGTTCTTCTTTCCATGAACTGTGATCCTGGTCATTGCCGAAACATACTACCAGGCTTTCTGGAGCCATAGTATCGAGTAGCTTTCCTACATAGTGATTGTCATTTCTCCAGGCGTTTAAGGCAGCTTCACCTACTGATGGATTACCGGAGATATTGATGAAGTCCTGCGAATAAATACTACGCAGATTCCTGCATTCGTATGCCTGATAACCTTTCTCGCTGAAGTCATTCAGCTGAACCCTGTCTTTGAAGATGTAAGGAAGATTGAGTTTTTCCTCATCATTCAGATACTCGATAATCTTGCCGTCAAGCATAACCTCTTTCAATAGAGTTGGTCGATAGACATCTACTTCATAGTAGCTTTTACCTTTTCCGTACCTGACAGGTAGTGTAGGGGAGAGAGGATTTCCATCCATCGGGATTTCATCTTGAAGTTCTGCCTCTGTTCCATCTACATTCTTGTATCTGATGAGCGTTGACTCGAAGTCTCGTTTAATAGGAGAAGCTTTATCCATTCTTGGTAGATAAACTACGGTAAACAATAACGGCTTTCCTTTTATTGTTACCCTTAATGTCACCTCACCATACGGAGGCTCATCCATCTTTGTCCATTCTGCATATCTGCCGTTCTCTTGCTTGAATTCTATCATCTCTGCCTCGGTTTCCTCCTCTGGCTGAGCATGGAGAATATCATCTTTGGTAGCAAAGTGACGAACGATCACATCTTCCCATCCAAATATCAGCGGCAGTTCATCTACCTCATATTCGTCGCTGATGTCTGGGTCGTCTATATAATAATGCTTTACCTTTCCGCCACCCACATATCGGATGGTGTCGGTATAAAGCCTTGTAGTTACCTGGTCATAGCCTATGCGGTTATACAGGTTGATCTCTTTTCCTTGTTCATCCAGAAAACTGACGCAATCATAGATGTAAATCCAATTCCATGTCTCAGTAGTACCAAACTTCTTATCACGGAATCGCTTGCGGTACACATTTTCAGCAATGGTCTCATCCTGGAGTTTGCAGCGGTTTGAAAACAGAAGAGCCGTTTCCTTCTGAGTGTTCTGGGTAGAAGACCATGTTTCCCCATAGTCTCCCTGTCGCCAGAGTTGGATGTATTCTGTTGTACTCTGTGTTTGAGCCAGATATTCATTACCATCATCATCCTTCACAACGATTTCAATCTTATCAAATCGTGATGTAGGGATGTTTTTAATCTGTACTCCTTTTTCTACGCCAAAGGCAACGAAGTCGTTCACGCTGTGGTTCAGATAGGTGATGATAGGATTTTCCATGGTCGATGGTTCTATCACCTCATCGCCTCTTTTGAATCTTATATATATAAATAGGTGTAATTGCTTCTCCGGGTTTGGCACGCCCCAGAGATGCACACGATCGTAACGCAGATACTGGTGCAGACCTCCACCTACTTCCTCTGGTTTCAGCCAAAGGTTGAGTCGGCGTGTCATATAGGTATAGTCTGGCGAGAATATTACTTGCCATTCGAAACGGAATTTCACCTTCAATATCTCATCGTTGGCAGCCTTGATGGTTGCCACAAATCGGTTCACGTCAGATGCTGCATCCTTCAGATCGTCTTCATGGAAGGGCATTTCTCCGTTCAGAATCTCCTTCATGTATTCATAAAGGGAATGCTGGCGCTTGATGCTCTCTCTGAAAGCAGCAGCTCTTGATGCTTCATCCAGATTTTCCAAGGTATAGTTCTCGCCATGATAGATACGGCAAAGTCCCTTCAGGAACTTCATCTTGTCATGTCGGTTCAGCTCATGCTGTATGGCAAGACCACCAAGCACATAGATGGAGTAGAGCCATCGCCTCTGTCCGCTATCATCCTGATATAGATACCGTTTCTTGCTGATGCCCGAGTTGGTCCAGAGTGTTTCAAGATCCAGATTCTCTATCAGTTGGTTCCTGTTGCTACTTTGGTATCTGCGCTTATACCATTCTGCCATATAGACAATGGTTGATATGGCATTTTCGGGCTTTGCCAACGCTGCTACTCCACAATCAGACACAATAGTGCTTAGGCAGACTTCAAGTTCATTGAAATCTGCCTCCGACAATCTCAGCTTCCAAACGTATGGATGGCTGATGTCCAGGGATGCTATTTTGTCTGCAAGCTTCTTGCTTAGTCTTGTTTCCATGTTTTAATTTCTTTCTTCATGCCTCGGTATGCGTCACGCAAATCCCTTAACGGATGTTCCGAATCCTTGATATGATGAATCATACTGTGGCAGTTGCTGCATAGCGGAACCAGATTCTCCAGGAAGTTCTCGGGTACTCCATCGGTCTCGTAAGTAGAGATCATCCTTATATGATGCACTTCCATGAAGTTGGCACCCAGTTCTTTGCCGTATGTTTCCTCAAAATCCATTCCGCAGCATTGGCATTGATAGCCATACTTGTCAAGGCATATCTGGCGGAGCTGTGGATTGCGCCTTATCACATCCATCTCTTTCAGAATATGCTTCCGTTCGCCTTCGGTTTCTTCCCGGAATGATGGAGTAGAAGGTGCTGATAATTCCGCATCAGATGACAAATCCTCTATGGCAATCTGTGTTTTGATGAGATTGTGGAATGCTTTTGATTCCAGGAACCCTGACCATGTTTTCAGATGTAAGGAATACCTGTTGTCAGCAGCATTGTCTTCTGTTCTCATCTGTCCGTCTATAGCCATATCATGGCGTACCCGGTCGTAGTAGTTATGGTCGAGCTGTGTATAGATGCTTTCAAAGTTTGGCGACTCATGCTTTCGGATGAAGTCTGCCAATTCCGATTCTGTGAATCGGGCGAACTCCTCAGCATCCGGTCTACGTTTCAGATATTCTTCCACGTAAGCCTTGCGGATGGATGCTGGTGTTGGTATCATACTTTTCTTGCTCATACCTTCTTTGTATATGACTTGTTTCTATTGCCTCCATGAGATTCCAAGTAACCGAAATCTGTCAGTTGTCTTAAATAGCGTTTAGCTGTGGTTTCTGTCAAACCCAATTGAGTAACAAGCTGCTCGGTTCTGATTTCTTCTTTGTCGGCCATGAAAACTATAATATCGGCCAATTTCCCTGCCAGAGTTGGCTTTATCGACCATTTATCGACCATTTCTTGCAGAATTTCTGTTTTATCGACCATTTTCTCTGATGTCGATATAAGGAAATGGTCGATATCTTGCTGTAGATGTTCGCAATGAAGTTTTGCCATACAGTTGATGAAGATGTCTGTGTCCTCAGCTTCCCTGGTGTCAATGAGAGCTTGGATGTATTCAGCTTTATCTTCCTTATATACCTTTGTTGGCAATACATCATATTCCATTTGCAGAAGGTTCATAAGCAAGCGGCTTGTCCTCCCATTTCCATCTGCCCATGGATGGATGGTTACAAGTTCGTAGTGCGCCCAGAAACTCAGTTCATATATAGACAATTCATCAGTTGTATCTATAGCTTTGCGACGTTTATTAAGTTCTTCACAAAAATCTTTCAGTTTCATGGGTACCTTCATCCAGTTCATATACGACCTTCCGCCAGCTCCTGCTGTAACATTTAGTTTACGAAGTTCTCCTTTCGAAGCATCAAAGCTACCACCTAATGAATTGTATTCACCGCCTGTACGTGCCATTACTTTAGACGCAAGAGTTACAAGAGATTCTATGGTGATGTCCTCATGTTGCTTTATCCAAATGCGGCCATAGTCGTAGGCAGCCTTCAAATCGAGGTTCATCAATTGTTCTATCAAAGGCTTTCCTTTTGCAGTAATGCCTTCGTCGAAAAGCAACTGAGCTTCCACCTCAGTCACAGTACTACCTTCTATGGCTGTACTATGAGTAATGATAGAATACAGGTAGAACTTTTCGTAGTCTATCTGATCGGTTATGCCCAACTCCTTATGGCGTTTGAGCAATTTTAGCATGATGTCTTTTATCTCTTGTTTCATTGCGTACTTGATTTGATGTTAATGTATATCCTTACTCAGTACCGCTTTTAGTACTGCTTAACTGGTACTGGAGTTTATCTTAGGTGGTACTGGAGTATCAAGTAACTGACACCGGAGTAACACTTATGTGGTACTGACAAGGTATTTTGAAGGCATGAATCAGGCACTCCAATTGATGTGTTCCTCGTATTTGTCGAAGTCCATTTTGGAGTCTGCTCCTACCTTTTCAAGCATCAGTCTTATCACCTCTTGCTCCTCAGGTGGAAGAAGAATGTCACCACGCCTGCGCTTAAAATATTGGTTGCGACCGAAGTGGAGAATGAGGGTTGTCATGAACTGGTCATACTGCTGTGGGTACATCCGCTTTTGGAAGTTGGTGAATCCTCTGGCGAATATCACCGGCTTTTTATCCCGATAGTAT
>UMEQ01007916.1_pt1 | contig 15230 bp, 9 predicted proteins | sample 1964811 | NCBI WGS metagenome assembly UMEQ01 (sample SAMEA4836026, study PRJEB28245) | human gut metagenome | biome: gut microbiome; material: fecal sample | place: Denmark | collected 2008 | reverse complement strand
CCCCAGCCACTTTTGCTTCAGCCGGTCCCTTCAGGTCGAGCACAATAATTTCATTCTCTCCTTCTTTCAACCAGCAACCCGGCATATACAAAGTCTGCTGGGGACCGATTTCCCAGAAACGTCCCATAGCATGTCCGTTTACCCAAACCATACCTTTTCCCCAAGTCTGCATATCCAGGAAAGTATCACCTGTCTTATCCAAACGGAAGGTAGCTTTATAATATGCAGGTCCGTCAACTGGCTTGCCTGCCTGGTAATTTTTCTGGCTGACAAATTCATAGAACGGAGGCAAGTTGTATACTTCCCAGCCTTTCAACTCCTTCACCTGTTCGCCGCTTACCACTTCCACTTTGTTCGTAATACCTTTCCGGTCATGAATTGATTTGTCAAAGTTCACACGTCCCATGGCTTCTACCAGAATATCCAGGCGTGTACCTTTTTTCAAAGTTTCTTTCAGCGGCAAAGTGAATTCACCACGACGACGGTCCAAGCGGCCCAACAATTTTCCATCAGCAAATACCTGTGCCCAGTCATGTACTTCATCAATATGCAAAATACCTTTTACATCTTCTTTCAATGTCGTACGATACAAGATACTTCCCCAGCCCTGATCAAACTGTTCCATAGGCTTAATATCTTCCGACTGTTTAGCCTGAGGCAGATTATCAAACAAGGGTGCGACTTCCCATTCTGTAATGGCCGGTACGGAAATCACCGGATACTGAGCAGGAGGTTCCGGCAAAGTTTCTCCTTCCGGAAGATACTGTTTCAGCAAGTCACGCAACTGGAAATATTTCGGAGTAGTCCATCCTGCTTCACTGATAGGTGCATCATAATCGTATGAGCTGCACATAGCCGAGTAAGCCGGATTGTTGGCGCCACCCCACCAGCCAAAGGTAGTTCCTCCGTGTGTCATATAAAGGCTGAAAGAGATATTACGATCCAACATATCTTTAATACCGCTTACCATTGTAGCCGCATCACGAGTCTCGTGCTTCCGACCCCAGTGATCGAACCAGCCGCTCCAGAATTCACTACACATCATCGGAGTTTCCGGACGCAGTGATTTCAGTTTCTTGAACTGCTCGTCAATATTGGCTCCCGTACCAAAGTTTACGGTCCACAGCAAATCATCCAGTGCGTTGTTGGTGAAGTTAGAACTCCAATCACATTGGAACAAAGGTACATCTGTAAAGCCAGCTTTTTTCACCAAATCACGAATGGCCGATACATACGGCTTGTCTATTCCATACGAACCATATTCGTTCTCTACCTGCACCATAATGATATTTCCACCACGAGAAATCTGCAAGTCTGCCAACTGCTTGCCTACTTCATTCATGAAAATACCAACACGTTCCATATAATAAGGATCCAGCGTACGCAGCTGTACATCTTCTTTCTTCAGTAACCACCAGGGCAATCCACCCATTTCCCATTCTGCACATACATACGGACCCGGACGTACAATGACATACATTCCATGCTTCTGAGCCAAACGGCAGAACTTGGCAATATCTTTATTGCCGGAGAAATCAAACTTACCTGGCTGCTGTTCGTGCAAGTTCCAGAATACATACAGACAAAGGGTATTCATACCCAAAGCCTTACAAGAAAGAATACGCTGTTCCCAGTAAGGTTCCGGGATACGCGGATAATGTACCTCCGCAGCTTTCACTACAAAAGGCTTTCCATTCAACAGGAACGTATTTTTCCCTACTTCAAACGTTCCACTGGCTTGCGAACTTTGACATGAGCTGATAAAAGCCGCCATCAAAAGACAAGCCACCCCTAATGACAATTTTCTCAATAATTTATTCATGGTATTCATTTTTCACTTTTACAAAAATAGGGACTTGCTACCAAACCGTAGAAATAGAAATCAATCAATTATCAGTCAAAAATCATTCAAAGGCACACCTACTTCTTGGTTCCAGCTACCTTTACGCGAATTACATTCAAAGAATAAGCCGGCATTTCATATTGGGACAACTCAGCCATGGTTATCTCTTTTTTCACTGGTCGTGCATTTTTGTCGGTAGGTTTCCCACTCAACACCTGCAAAACCACCTTGCCATTCTCTACAGGTGTCAGACCTTCCACCTTAGCCTTTACCGGAACCGGCAACAGATTCACCAGTTTCACAATCCAGTCTCCCGTCTTACTGTCACGTACGACTGAAGTACCTATTCGTTTCTGTACATCCTGACGAGGATTATCGATTTTCCGGTCGGCAGGCAAATAAGAATCTCCGGAATTCTGACCATAAAGCAACTGAGTATAATATCCCACAGTGGGTTTCACCTCACGATTATTGAAATAAATCAAATCAGGGTTCCACTGAGTATGTCCTTCCTTTGCCAACAAAGGAGCATAAGAGGTCATTGATACGATGTCACCATTACGTTCTACCGAAGTCAGATACAAGGCCTCAGCTAAAGCCGTTTCAATGTTATTGGGACGTCCCGGCAAATGTGCGGCATACTCTCCCAAATATACTTTAGGTTTGGCACGGTCATAACGGTCATAATAATCCTGATTATTAATAAACCAGCCTGGAGTATTATAATAATGCTCGTCCACCATCGGCACATTCAGGCGCGTAGCAAACTTCCATCCAGCCTCATAATCCGTACCTTCATAGAAAGGACCCACCGTACCAATCACCGTGATTTCCGGATACTTTTCTTTTACTGCCTTGAAAATCATTTCAAAACGTTCTTCAAAAACAGGTGTAATCAAATCTTCGTTTCCAATGCCAACGTATTTCAAATTGAAAGGTTCCGGATGGCCCGCTTCCGCACGCATCTTCGCCCATTTACTCTTCTTCGGGTCACCATTGGCATACTCTATCAGGTCCAGAATATCCTGTACATACGCTCCCATTTCTTCCATGGGAATACCTCCCTGCTGTCCGCCGCTCAAAGGTTTTCCTGGGATGCAAGCCGAATTCTGACATGGGACTCCAGCAGCCAGTACTGGCAGAGGTTCTGCTCCTATATCTTCACAAAACTGGAAATATTCAAAGTATCCCAAGCCTAATGTCTGATGATAGCCCCACAAGTTCCCCATCGGTTTACGGGCTTCCAGCGGACCCACTGAGTTTTTCCAGCGATAAATATTATCAATTCCGTTTCCATGTGCCACACAACCGCCCGGGAAACGCACAAAACGTGGATGTAAATCGGCCAAAGTCTGTGCCAGATCGGCTCTCAGTCCGTTTTTACGGTCCTTGAAAGTCTTTTGAGGGAACAATGAAACCATATCCAGATGCAATTCTCCCGTCACTTCCGGTTCCACTGAAAGCACAGCCGCATCCACATCGGTCTGAGTCGTCAGTACAGCCGACTGCTTTTTCCATTTTCCGGCTGCTACCCGTACAGAAGATTTCGCCACTTCCTTTCCCTCATTATCCAGCAAGCGTACGATAACTTTCCCCCCTTTACTTCCTTCAGGCATACGAGAGAAAACAGAGAAATCATACTTTTCTCCTTTCTTCAACGTAATTCCATCAAAACCTGGATTACGGAGAGCCATTCCCGGCTTAGCCTGCAATACGACATAATGCGGATTATTCTCATGCAAAGGATTTTCGGTTGACACCTTCACGGCTGCCGACTGTCCGTTCTCCCATACACTCCAGGCATAGCCACTATCAAATCCCTGACGCGCATTATCCTTTGAAGAATACTCAAAATCGCGGTTCTGTACCAGTTCCGCATAAAGTCCGCCATCAGCTCCGTAATTAATATCTTCAAAGAAAATACCAATTAGTTTATCGCTGATAGGCTTAGCCTCTTCCGGACGCACCGTCAATTGTAAGGAAACAGGAGCCAGTCCGGCAAAACGCTGAGCATCCTGCTCCGTACGTTCATTGTGCAACTGGTCTCTGTAAGCCCGGTAGTCCGCAAACTTCAACAGACGATCTACGTCCTCCCAGGCCACTTTCTGCATATATCCTTGTTCCAACACACCTTCCACCACCGCTTTCTTGCGCGTCTCCCTTCCTCGTTTAACGGCCGGAACCTGTTCACCTTCCCGAGCCGGCTGCATATAGTAAGTCTGCGGATTCCACTTCATCAAATCCGGCGAAGTGGCATGCCCCCATTCTTTTCCGCTCTCGTTCAGCTGCCAGAAGCAGTGCCATACTCCTTTTTCATCCCGCACCAGATGAGGATTAAACATGCGTTTCTCGGCTCCCCAGGCGCCGTAATCACATTTCACATATCCATATCCGTTGCCGATGCTGAACCAGCGCGCCTCATCTGTACTCCAAGCCAGCTTCAGCCCACTACGGCCCGCATCGTTCACAGTGGCATACGAAAACAGATATACCGAATCCGGTTCATTCATCACTTCCTGTACATGAGCCGATACAGGAAAACTGGTAAGGCAAGCACATAAGGCAGCCAAATGTGTCAGGTGTTTCATAGGTAAGAAGGTTGTGTTTAGGATTATTATTTGGAAACTTTTACACGCTGAATCGTACCGTCCGCATTGAAATCCATCCGGTCGATACACACTTCGCGATGTACACCAGGACCTTTATCTTTGTCCAGATAATTTTTATTGATACGATGGTACACAATATACCACTCATCCGTACCCGGTTTACGAACTACGGAATTATGTGCCGTACCATAAATTTCTTTCGCAGGATCTTGTATCATCACAATCGGGTCCTTAGCTACCTTAATTGGACCTAGAGGAGAATCCGATGTGCCGTATGCCACATGATAGTTCGCTGAACCCGTATCATCCACCGACCACAGGAAGTAATATAATCCCTGACGATAGAACACGTATGGCGCTTCACGATACGCATAATCTCTCAATGTACCTCCTTTCGGAGTCATCACCTTCAATGTTTCCTTCTTGATAGACACCATATCATCGTTCAGTTCAGCTCCGGCCATATAGCCATTCCCCCAATACAAATAAGACTTACCGGAAACCGGATCGGTAAACACATCCACATCAATCTGCTGTCCGTGTCCCACCGGAGAATCTGTAATGATAGGTTTGCCCATATCTTTGAAAGGCCCTACAGGAGAGTCGGCTACAGCCACTCCGATTTTCTTGCCTGAATCATCGTTCGGATTGCCACTGTAATAGAAGAAATATTTATATTTCCCGTCAATCAGTTTTTCTTCAATAGCCGGTGCCCAAGCATTTCCATTCGCCCAAGGTACCTGCGGAGAACGCAAATCCAGCATCACACCTTCGTAAGTCCAGTCCTTCATGTCAGCCGAAGAGAATACGGTAAAATACCATCCTCCCCATCCCGGCTGTCCGTCTGTAGTAGAATAAATATAATAACGTTGAGTTTGCTGTGAATAAAGCACTTCTGGGTCTGCATGAAATCCTGGCAATACCGGATTTACCGGCAGTTCACCCAGTTCAGCTGGTTTACCCCATTTGTCTGTAATTCGTTTCAGTTCTGCACGGGTAATAGGAATGATAGTACCATGACGAGGATGGAAATTCATCTTTACTGCATGATCTATCACCTTGAAGTTTTTCAAGTCGGTTGTTTCCGTGAACTGATAAGCTCCCTTCATATACACATCATACATCAAGATGTACTTGTCCTGTCCAATCAGCTTGAACGTACCGGCTCCTTCCACCGCTTCCTTTGTCTGTTGTTTGTAATCCGGTTGTTCCTCCCATTCTCCGGAAGTCAGCGAACGAGTGGTTGCCACTTTAATGCCGTTACCGTGTCCTTCCGTTTTATAGAAAAGATGATATACCCCATCTTTATACACGATATCACCGTCTATACAAGATTTCTTGTCCTTCGGAATAAAAAGAGGTTTCGGTTCCCCTTCCAGGTCCGTAAAATCTTCATTGGCATACGCATAATAAATCACGTCTACCCCACCGGCATATTGCATGGACCAGTATACCATGTACTTTCCTACTTCCTTATTATAAATAGTCTGAGGAGCCCATACACGTTTCAGTTTTTCCTGTCCCGGATAACGTTTCTGCATATTAATGACAGAATGCGACCAATTTACCAGGTCTGTAGATTTCAGCAGTACCATCGCGCGGTTAGAATCCCAACCATTGTCTGACACCATATCGGTCACTACCATGTAAAAGGTCTGACCGTCTTCTCCTCTCAGGATATGAGGGTCGCGCACACCACCGGTAGAGCTGATAACTTTTGAATCAAGCACCGGTTTGTTATTATTCAGGGCATAGTAGGTATATCCATCCATACTTACCCCATAGCATACGGCTTCTTCGCTGATATGATTTCCCGTAAAATAAGTAAACAAATAAGCTACATAATCTTTTTCTTCCACCAACGCGGCAAACACTGATTCCGAAATAAACGGAAGTAAGAATAACAAAGACAGGATTCTGTTTCTCATATACTTTACATGTTAACGTTTGATGCAAAGATAGGGAATTGGTGTATCACATACAACTATTAATCATGCAAAAAAGGAGGAGAATCGTGCATTTTTATAACCTATAAACCGTTATTACCTTGGAAACTTAAAGTAATTTGTATATTTGCACTTATTGTAACCATAAAAAGAGTTGTGATACATGCAGTATAAGCCTATATCACTGCATTATAAACAAAAACATATCACCATGAAAAAACAAATGAAACAAATCGCCTTACCTCTCTTTCTGGGAGGTTTGATAGCATGCAGTCCGAAAACTGCTGTAAATGAAACAGACTTGTTGGGTAACTGGACAGAAATACTTCCTCCTTCATCCAACTTCGTACAAGGAATGACACTAGCTGAGAAAGGTAAAGCCTCCTCCATCGGTATGGCCACTCTGCAATATGAAAGCTGGCAGCTTCTGTCGGAAGGACAGCTTGTACTGAGCGGAAAAAGTATCGGTAACGGACAGACAATTTCATTCTCAGATACACTGACCATTCTGTCTTTGCAACAAGACACTCTCACCCTCCGCAAAGGGGCCGATTATCAAATAAAGTATGTACGCCAGCCGGAATCAGCGCCTTTAGTCGGAACAGACAAGGCTTCTACAGGATACACCTGGTCGGACGTATTACAAAAAGACATCCGGATTTTTGAGACAGGACAAAAAGTACTCTCTTCCACCGACAGTCAGGCAACTCAAGCCGGCTTCTTAGTTTTTGCAACTGATTCTTCAAAGGTAGAAGTGTTCTTACCTGATACCAAAGTCATACTCGACCGCCGCGTACGTCCTGACGGCATTGCAGTCTGGAATGTGGAAGACGACGACACCTATCAGGTGCAAGTCTGTGCAGACTCCTGGATTGTATCCAGAAGAGGACGACTGCTTTATAGCACGTACGGAACCGATAAAAAAATAGCAACGTCCTTCCTTACTGCAGAAAACACAGAAATCCCTGTGGCATTCTATCCGCATGAAGCCCTCGCTGAAGTCTGTCTGGACGGACAATACATGTTACTCTCGCAGTACCGCACAGCCTCAGGTTACGGTTACAAGAATACCATTCTCGATTTGCGTGGCAAAGGAAAAGAAGCTACACTGACACGTAGTACAGACGGAAAAACGTTCCAGCTAACAGAAAAAACTAAAAACAGTATCGTATGTGGATGAATCTACTTTTATTAATCGGCGGATTAGCTTTAATTTTAATAGGAGCCAACGGACTGACCGACGGAGCAGCCTCTGTAGCCAAACGTTTTTGTATCTCCGACCTGGTCATCGGATTGACCATCGTAGCCTTCGGAACCTCTGCTCCAGAACTGGTTATCAGCGTACTTTCCTCACTACAGGGAAGTGCCGAAATGGCTATCGGTAACGTGGTGGGAAGTAACATCTTCAATGTATTGATGATTATCGGATGTACTGCTCTGGTTCTTCCCATACAAGTAGGACAGGGCACTATGAGCAAGGAAATTCCGCTGGTCATTCTTTCTGCACTGGTACTCACCTGCTTTGCCAACGACTGCATACTGGACGGAGGAAGCCGGGACATCATCAGCCGGATAGACGGACTGGTACTATTAGGTTTCTTTCTTATTTTTATGCGTTATACTTTTGCCATCGCCCGCAATGGGAACGAAGATGGTGGCGAAGAGCAGAAGGTGAAGGAACTGCCGGCATGGAAATCAGCCCTATATATTATAGGAGGACTGGCCGGATTAATTTTTGGCGGACAATTTTTCGTGGACGGTGCCAGCGGTATTGCCCGTTCATTAGGTGTCAGCGACTCTATCATCGGACTTACACTGGTGGCCGGAGGTACCTCCTTGCCGGAACTGGCAACTTCCGTCACGGCAGCCTTGAAAAAGAACCCGGGCATTGCCATTGGAAACGTCATCGGCAGCAACCTGTTCAATGTATTCTTTGTACTAGGATGTAGTGCAAGCCTGTCTCCTCTCCCTATGGGAAATATCAACAACATCGACATGGCTGTTCTGGTAGGCTCTTCCATTCTGTTCTGGCTGGTGGGCTGGTTCTTTAAGAAACGGACCATCACCCGCATAGAAGGAGGACTGTTAGTCGCATGTTACATTGCTTACACTGCCTTTCTTATTTCACAACAATAAAGAACCTTGTTATAAATATTAACCATGAAAAGAATCCTTATTCCCTTGGCAGGTCTTTGCTTATTGACAGCCTGCAATCCGTCTTCTAAAAAACAAGCCGGAAATTCCGACATTCAGACGGAACAAAGTGAAGTGTTCCCCGAAAGCCCCTCCAGAGAAGGCTACGAAGGCTTCCAGTGGCAGACTGTCACGGGAGCCGGTCTGCGGCTATGGGCACAATGCAACGAAAATCTACGTATCGTCACCGACGCTTCTATTCCGGGTGCACGCATAGAACGTATGGGAAATGGACACAAACAAACTTCGGACCCGGTTATTCAGATATTGGATATACCGGGCAAGGACATCCATTCACTTATCCCGTTCCTGCAGTCTCACCCACGTATTCTCATGGATAAGAACTGGACGGACAGCCTTACCTGCGATTTCCGTGAAGTAAAATCCAACCGTGCTGGAGTAACCCGCTACATCCTGGAGCCTACCGGGAAGTCAGCGAAAAAACTGGCAGACCGCGGCCAGCACGAACCCGTGCCCTTTACTTGCCATGGCTGGGGAGTAGGCAACAGCGGAGCACGTTATTTCGAGGTATTCCACACCCATCCCCAGAAAGCAGTCTTCGTTGAGGTGGGACAAGATATGCCTTTGTTTGATGAGCAGAGCATCCAGCTATTCGACTCCATTCAGGTACTCCACGGACAACTTATCATGGGACACGAAGCCTACAGCTTCACTCCCGATGCAGACACTACAGCCTATTGGGTTGTTGACAAGTCGGGCGAGCTGAAGAAGCGCTATGAAGCAACTCTTCCTTCCGATGCAAAACCCTATACAGCCATACCTGCCAAACTGAAAGTCCGCATCCAGGGCCCTTCTTCCGAGGGTTTTGCAGCTGAGTATGCAGGCGTAATGGAAGTAATGGGAATTGAGGAAGTGGGAGAATAAATCATCTTCTGGACAAAAGTCAAGAACGTGCCTACAAAGAAAGTTACATATACTTTTCTTTTTTATGTTTCCTTTACGTGAAACGTATGTTTCTCTCGACAGAACCGTACGTTTCACGTAAGGGAAACATACGGTTCTGCAAGGAGAAACCTAAAACATACAAAAACGTTGTTCAATTACTTCCCTTGCATTGTCTCAAACAAAGCCTACACATCTACAAATCAGGTAGCCATTCTGATTTTACCTTACACAAAAAAGGGTGAAAAAACTTCACAGCCTTTTCACCCTGCCCATTAAAAAGAGAGATTTTATTTTTTATAGATGTGTTTTCCTTCGGTTACTACCTGAGAGGGGTTACCGGCATAGCTGATACTTCCGCTGCCATACGTCCTTGCCGTAATAGAACGAGAAGCACGACAAGACAAATCACCCGAACCATATACAGCCGCATCGACTTTAACGGCTTTCAGGTTATCTGCCGACAAATCACCGGAAGCATTGTCACGAAGTACAGCCTCCTGGCAGCTGCCTTTTATGACCATATCGCCACTGGCATTGACCGTAGCCGTCACCACTTCCTGACATTGCAGATTAGGCACCACCAAATCGCCAGATGCATTGATGGTCAAAGCCGCATGCTGACATACAGCTTTGTGAACCGTCATATCTCCGCTGGCATTGATACCGGCCTGTAACTTCTGGCAGTTGACCTGCTGTACATCAATGTCGCCACTGGCATTGATTTCAGACTGAAAACTACTGCACTGCACCGTAGGGCATTCAATATCACCGCTGGCATTCGTCTGGAAACGTATGTCCCCCTGTGTTTTCAATCCTTTGGGAATAGATATATCACCGGAAGCCATCGTGGTAAAACGACTGACAGAGGGCGCATATACATCTACCCGGCAACGGTTCTCACCCTGGATGCTGGTACCGTCCTGATAATAAACCCTCAGTTCACCTTTTGACTCCTTCAGTACCACATAGGGCATGACATTGTCTGAAGCATAGATTTCTGCATACGGACTGCCGGAAGTCTGGTGATACACCACATCAATGGAAGAAAGTGTAGACACTTCCCGTATATCACCAAGGGAACGTTTTTCCGTCTGGTAGTTTTTACTTGGCTGAATAGTATGAGCAGTTCCTATACAGCTGAAACAGGTCAAGGCACAAGCCAATGTGAGTATGTTCATTCTAGTTTTCATTATTCTATCTCCTTTATTTTTATAATTATACATTCTATTTATTCTGTTTTCAGATTTTCAGTCGGATTAGCCCGTGCCGCTTTCCATACCAGCCCGAAAGCTACCAGCCACACTACCAGACATACGATAAGGATACATCCGGCAAACAGGTACCACGTGAGGTCTATCTTGACAGCAAACAATTGCAAAAGCTGTTCGCCTACCTTCCAGGCGCACAAAGCACCTATCACTACAGCCGGAAGAGCTATCTTCAATAAATCGAGCAGGAAGATTTTCTGCACGTCGGCCATAGAAGCTCCGTGAATAAGGCGGATGGCAATCTCCGAACGGCGGCGTGACACTTCATCGCGCACATACGCCACCAGTCCCGTCAGGGCTATAATCAGGATACACAAGCCTGCAAAGAGCACACTGTTGCGTACATGCAACACGGCATTGTAAAGATTTCCCATCTCAAGCGACAAGCTATATACCTTCAACTGCTGGGAGGAAATGGTACGGTCGATTACTTGCTGTACTTCTTTCATCGCTTCAGGTGACATCCGGTTCAAGGCTACATACAAATAACTCGAAGGTTTATTTCGATAGAACATCACCGTAGGACGTTCGTCATACTCTTCCATCACTTGAGAGCCTAAGTGAATATCCTCATACACCCCACAAACAATAGCAATGGTTCCGTGATCCGCGTGTTCGGTAATATATACCGTCTTCCCAATGGGAGAGCCTGTCCATCCGGCCAGTGTTTTCATACGCTCCACGAACCGACGACTCACCATCACCTGCTGCGACAAGGAATCTGTCAGCGTAGGGGTAAACACATTTCCTTCGATAACCGGAATCTGGAAAGCCTTGTGATAATCAGGACCTACATAATACATATCGGCAATGTTCATGTATTCTTCTTCTGTTTCGGGATTGTACACATTGTTTCCACTGCAATGATCCGACAGGAGCTGGTAACCCCAGGTAACCGCCTTTACCTCCGGCAGTTTTTTCAACTCCTGCACACAGCGTTCCCGCTCCACCATCTCGGTGCCCGACAAGTTGGTATACAAAGTGTTCCGGTATTCAAATCCGGGGTTGAAATTCATCAAAGTGTTATACTCCAAGCCTATGACCGTCAGCAGGCAGACAAAGAATGTGGTCAACGCAAACTGCAAACACAGCAATCCCAGTTTCCACCTCCGCTTGTTTTCCGTGTAACGACGATAAGCGTAAGTCACCGGAATACGAGTATAAAGATAACCCGGCATCACTCCGCAAAGCAAAATCACTCCTAAAGTCACGGCCAGACAGACCCATACGGTAGATAAAGGGAAAAGAGACTCCAAGCTGTGTCCTATCTGTTCCTGCAAGAAATCCTGTAAGCCGAAAATAATCAATACAGCAAGCGCCAGACTAATCAGTCCGTGCAACAAAGATTCCGAAAGAATCATCCGGTAAATGTCGCCACTTCCGGCGCCATAGCAACGGTAAGTGGCAATTCCCTTGGCACGGCTCACCATGGACGAAACAACCAGCAGGATATAGTTCAACACAGCCACCAGCAACATGATAATCGCAAAACTCAGAAAGACGATGTTCATGATGCGGTTATAATCAGACGAGGTAAATATTTCGGCTACCGGACGGAGAGAGAGTTCAAAACCCGTACCAGACTGAGCCATCTCTTCCGTCACATGATTCACTTCCAGCATACGCTCCATGCCTTCCTTCAAGTCATCCGGAGTACTTCCTTTCCGCAGGCGGACATAGGTCTTGTAACGGTCATTTCCGAACCAGTTGTTCGTTCCATCATAAGCCACCTGCCCGATGGTCGGCAGGGCAATGAGCACATCCATCTGTGGCAGATGGGTATTCTCGGGAAAAGCCTCAAACACCCCGACTACGGTCACATGAAACTCGGGATATTGTTTCCACGACAATGTTTTCCCGATAATCTGTTCGCCTGCCACCTCTAGCAGTTTGGAAGAGATATAGGCATTGTTGGCCTTTTCCAACCCCGTATAAGACTCCTCGCCCATCAGCAATTTCCGCGGAAAGATCCGAAAGAAAGTACTGTCGCAAAACCAAGCCTGCCCCTCCAGTTCTTTATGGTCTTCCGTCGTCAGCGTCATCGACCCAATTCCCGTAAAACGGGTGGCCACTTCCACCGCCGGACAATAGCGCTGCAACCCCGGTCCGATGGCACCGGGAGTCTGCGCGTGCTCTCTCCAGTCGGTTCCCTTCTGCTTGTAGCGTTCTTCCACCCGGTAAGTTTCTTTCAACCCCGGCAGGAAGTTATCGTACGACCGTTCGAAAATGACCTCCGCCAGCATAACCAGGCCAATGGCCAGTCCCACACTCAGGCAGACAATCTTGACCACATTGGCCTCTCCTTTTCGAAACAGTCCTTTCAATGCACGTTTCATAAGGTACTATTTTTACATTTCTGCAATAGAAGCCACAATCTGTCCGTCGAACAGGTTAATCACACGACTGGCAAAACCGGCATCACGCTGGCTGTGTGTCACCATCACAATAGTTGTTCCTTCCTTGTTGAGTTCAGTCAGCAGTTCCATCACTTCCTGTCCGTTCTTGGAATCCAGGTTACCAGTCGGCTCGTCGGCCAGAATAATCTTCGGTCCGGAAACCACGGCACGTGCAATGGCCACACGTTGCTGTTGACCACCCGACAACTGCTGCGGATAATGCTTTGCACGATGGCTGATGTTCATCCGTTGCATGATTTCATTCACCCGACGCTTCCGTTCGTCAACCGGAATCTTCAAATAAGTCAACGGGAGTTCAATGTTCTCAAATACGTTCAACTCGTCAATCAGGTTGAAGCTCTGGAACACGAAGCCGATGTTTCCCTTACGCACATTCGTACGGTCTTTTTCTTTCAGACTGCCTACTTCCTTTCCATCCAGAAAGTAACTTCCGGAAGTCGGATTATCCAACAGCCCCATAATATTTAATAAGGTAGACTTTCCACAACCGGAAGGTCCCATAATTGCTACAAATTCTTTGTCTCTTACCTCCAAGCTTACTTTATTCAGTGCCAGTGTCTCTACTTCCGTGGTGCGAAAAGTTTTTGTCAGGTTTTCAATCTTAATCATAATCGTATTGTTTTATAGAGTTTGTATTTTACATTTCGGATTTTCATTTCCATCAAATTCTATACAAAGTCCATGCCAATGATTTAATCACTTGATTATCAATACGAATCAGATTTACATAAAAAAGCAGGTGTCTAAAAATTAGACACCTGCTGTATGATTTTTTGACAATATTCCGATAAAAGTCTATGCCTTGACACACTTTATCACCACATGACGGTCACCTTCCAGTGTCGTGGCAAACAAATACACGTCTCCTCCTTCTTTCAGTTTCCACTTTTTTCGGAGTTCTGCCACCGAAGCCGGAAAGTTACGTACCGTGAGATTGGCCTTATCCACTCCCTGCAACAACTGTTTCAGTTCTTTTTTCCCGAAACCTGACACTTCCAGCACCCGGAAACGACGTCCCGGAAAATCAACTAATGTATCGGAAGTATAAAGATGACTGTTTGCATGTAATTTCTTGACACCGAATCGTGCGCCCAACAACCGGTAAGGCCCCGCCTTCAGCAAGGAAGCACCCGGTTCATAAAGATAATTTTCTACCTCGTCAGCCAACGGGCATTGTGCTTCTTTCTCCTGTGAATAAGTGAAAACAAACGGCTCCGTCAAAAAGTTATTAACAGCCTGTTCACAACTTATCCACACCTCTCCAGAGCCTTCTGAAGGGGATTTCGCCTCTTTTTGTAGCACAACCAACAATTCTTTGCACTCGTTATTCACAGCTACTACATGAATCTGCCGGATGTATTTCAACTCCCGTAAGGAAGAAAAAATATCCAGCATGGGCGAAAGCTTCACCACTACCGTCCGGCCTTTTTCTACTAACATCGGCTCCAGTTTCTGCACATCGGGTTCGCAGTCGGCGATGGCCACCGTCTTTCCCCCCTGACTGTCGCGACGGGCCGGGTCCAAGAACAGGCAATCCACCGGTTCCATCTTTTGAAGGTATTCCACTCCGTCAGCACAATGCACCGTAACCTGCGGCAAGCCAAGCAACGGGAAATTATGGCGAGCCAGTTCACACAGCACTTCCTGACGTTCCACGTAATCTACCTTCCGGAAGTTTTGCGCCAGGAAAGAACAGTCCACTCCCAAACCTCCCGTCAAATCGGTCATCGTATCACCTTGCAGCCACGATGCCTTGTAGCGGGCCGTGATTTCGGAAGAACACTGCTCCATGGACAGGTGAGCCGGATATTGCACTCCTTCCGTCTGTGCCCAAAGAGGAACCTTCTTCTCGGCAATCTGCCAGCCGGCAATCTGCACTACTGCCGCCGCCATATCTACCTGCGGATACTTACGGGCCTGCAAAGCTAATGCACGTACATCTTCCGTACGATGTGCACAGATAAACTGCCATGTATCAGGTGAAAGTATTGCCATTTCTCTATTCTTTATTATCTGTAAACAAGGGGTTGTTTTTCTTTTGCTCAGAT
>UMEQ01007929.1_pt1 | contig 15238 bp, 10 predicted proteins | sample 1964811 | NCBI WGS metagenome assembly UMEQ01 (sample SAMEA4836026, study PRJEB28245) | human gut metagenome | biome: gut microbiome; material: fecal sample | place: Denmark | collected 2008 | reverse complement strand
CAAACTGCGTGCTGGCAGAATGACCAGTCCTGATATCCGTGCCGGTATTGCCCTGCTGATTGCTGCTATGAGTGCCAATGGTACCAGCCGTATTGCCAATATCGCCCAGATAGACCGTGGTTATGAGGATATCGAGCATCGCCTTAATGCGCTGGGTGCCAAGATTACCCGTGTCAGTGATTAATCAATGTTAAATGTTAAATGTTGAATGTTGAATGATTAGACGCGATGAAGTATATAAGATAGGCAAGTTGGGAAAACCTCATGGCGTGAAGGGCGAGATTACTTTCGCCATTACAGATGATGTTTTCGACCGTGTAGATGCCGAGTACCTGGTACTCGACATCGATGGCATCCTCGTGCCTTTCTATTTAGAGGAATATCGTTTTAAGAACGATGAGAATGTGCTCGTGAAATTTGAGGATATCGATACCCAAGAGCAGGCACGCAACTATACCGGTTGCGAGGTTTTCTTCCCACGTCATCTCTCTGACAGTGATGAAGAGAACATGAGCTGGGCAGAAATCATCGGTTTCCATCTGGTAGATGCCGTAAGCGGCAAGGTGGTAGGTACCATAGAACATGTAGACGATTCTACCCTCAACCTTCTTTTCGAGGTAACAACCGATGCAGGTGATGAAATCCTCATCCCTGCCAGCAACGACCTCATCGAAGAGGTGAGCGCTGAAAAGAAAGAAATCAGAATGGCGATTCCAGAGGGATTGCTCGACTTATAAAGTGAAGAAATATGAAGAAACAACAGATATGTATTCTCGGTTCTACGGGAAGTATCGGTACACAGGCGCTTGATGTCATCGAGCAGCACAGTGACCTTTACGAGGTATATTGCCTCACCGCCAACAACCGAGTGCAGGAACTTGCCGAGCAGGCTCGCAAGTTCCATCCGGCTGCTGTGGTCATAGCCAATGAGGCTCGCTACGAGGAGCTGAAGGATATGCTCAGTGATGAGCCTGATATCAAGGTTTATGCCGGTGCTCAGGCGCTTTGCGATATCGTACAGGCTGAGCCTATCGATATGGTGCTGGCTTCCATGGTAGGCTTCTCGGGCCTGGAACCAACCATCCATGCCATCAAGGCGCGCAAGAAGATATGTCTTGCCAACAAGGAAACGCTGGTGGTAGCGGGTGAGCTGATCTGCAATCTTGCACAGGAATATCATGTGCCTATCCTCCCTGTTGACAGCGAGCATAGTGCCATCTTCCAGAGTCTGGTGGGTGAGGGCGACAACGAGGTAGAGAAGATTCTTCTGACCTGTTCGGGCGGTCCTTTCCGCAATTATACCCACGAGCAGTTGGAGAAGGTGACTGCTGCCGACGCCCTCAAGCATCCTACCTGGGATATGGGTGCCAAGATAACCATCGATTCGGCTTCGCTCATGAACAAGGGCTTCGAGGTGACAGAAGCTAAATGGCTCTTTGGGGTTCCGGCTGACAAGATAGAGGTGCTTATCCATCCGCAGAGCGTTGTGCATAGTGCCGTTCAGTTTGTTGATGGTGCTGTCAAGGCTCAGTTGGGTGTACCAGATATGCGTCTGCCTATCCAGTATGCCTTCTCTTTCCCTCAGCGTCTGCATCTGAATGGCGATCGTCTCGACCTCTTCAATACGCAGGATTTGCAGTTCTTCAAGCCTGACTATCAGAAGTTCAAGTGCCTGCAACTGGCTTTCGATGCCATCAGAAAGGGTGGTAATATGTCATGTATCGTGAATGCAGCCAACGAGATAGTGAATGCCGGCTTCCGCAAAGGTGAGTGTGGCTTCCTTCAGATGGCTGATATCATCGAAGAGACGATGGCGAAGGCTACTTTCGACAGTAATCCCGACCTCGATGTCTATCTGCAGACCGATGCTGAGGCTCGCCGCATAGCTACAGAGCTGATGCACAAGTAATAGTTTATAGTTAATAGTTTATAGTTAAAATGAACGTAGGATATAGGGCTAATCATAAAGTTCAAAGTTCCAAGTTCAAAGTTCAAAGTAAATAAATGGAAGTATTTTTGATCAAAGCGTTGCAGCTGATGCTGTCGCTTTCCATCTTAGTGTTGCTCCATGAGGGCGGACACTTCTTCTTCTCCAAACTCTTTGGTGTAAGAGTGGAGAAGTTCTATCTGTTCTTCGACCCTTGGTTCCATCTCTTCGAGTTCAAGCCAAAGAATTCGGATACTACCTATGGTTTGGGATGGTTGCCGCTCGGAGGATATTGTAAGATTTCGGGTATGATAGATGAAAGTTTCGATACCGAACAGATGAAACAGCCGGAACAGCCATACGAGTTTCGCAGCAAACCGGCATGGCAGCGCCTGCTCATCATGATAGGTGGCGTGCTGGTTAACTTCGTGCTGGCTCTCTTCATCTATTCCATGATTCTGTTCCATTGGGGCGACAATTATGTGGCTACCCGCGATATGAGTTATGGTATGAAGTTCAATACCGAGGCAAAGGCATTGGGTTTCCAGGACAAGGATATTCTGGTAAGCACCGATCTGGGTGAGTTCAAGACCTTTGATGGCGATCTGTATCGTAATCTCTCTGAGGCTAAGCAGGTCAATATCATCCGTCAGGGTAAACCGATGACGCTTAATCTGCCTGGTGATCTCAACATGCTCGATATGATTAAGAGCAGTCCTCGCTTCGTAGATGTGTATGTACCGCTGCAGATTGATAGTGTGATGAAGGATTCACCTGCCAGCAAACTCGGTTTGACAAAGGGTGATAAGATTCTTGCTATTAATAATAAAAAGGTAGTCTCTTTCAACGAATTTCAGATTGAATTGGGCAGAGTAGAGGATGTGCTTGCTTCGGCTGAGACGCCGCAGGACAGTGCCAGAGCACTTACAGCTCAGGTTACTTATCTCAAGGCTTCTGGCGATACCGTCAAGTCAAATGTTCTCCTGCAGTCTACCGAAGAGGGTGTGAAGTTTGGTTTCTACAATCATCCTGTCATGCTCGATTATAAGATTACTCATGTCAACTATGGCTTCTTCGAGAGTTTCCCTGCCGGCATCAAATACGGCTGGAATGTCTTGGCCGGTTATGTGGGCGATATGAAGTATGTCTTCTCTAAGGAAGGTGCCAAGAGTCTGGGTGGTTTTGGTGCGCTGGGCAGTCTCTTCCCATCTGTATGGGATTGGCATGCATTCTGGCTTATGACAGCGTTCCTGAGTATCATTCTTGCCTTCATGAACATTCTTCCTATCCCTGCTCTTGATGGTGGACATGTGTTCTTCCTTCTCTATGAGATTATCACAGGTCGCAAACCGGGCGATAAGTTCATGGAGCGTGCTGAGTATATTGGTTTCGGCATACTGATTCTTCTGCTTGTCGTTGCCAACCTGAACGATGTATTGCGACTCTTCGGCATCTTGTAATGCCGGGGAATCGCGAAAATAAAGGTCTAAAAAAAGAGGGTGTGTCATTAATTTATGACACACCCTCTTTTTTTGAGTTTATTCTTTTATACGTATTATACGTATCTGATAATCTGTCCTACACTAACCTTCTTGTCTTTGCGGTAGCCGTTGAGTCTGCAGATCTGCTCTACAGATACGCCGCGCTTTTCAGCGATAGAACTAAGCGTTTCGCCTGGCTTCACCTTGTGGTAGAGCTTCTCGTGGCCAGCAGGCAGTTCGTAGTATCTTCCCACTTCGCCGCCGTTAACCTGCTCTCTGGTGTAACCACCATTGCCAACCTTGCCGCGGGCAGCATTGGCATCAGCTGATTCGCTTTCGTAGGTATTACGGTTAAAGCTGTAGAAGTCGCCAGTAACGTCCTGGTTGCGGAAATCGAAGAAGAGTGCCGGGTTCAGAGCCACACCACAGAGACGGGTCTCAAAGTGGAGATGCGAACCGGTACTTCTACCCGTGTTACCACCCAAGCCAATTACATCGCCGGCTCTTACCTCTTCGCCCTCAGTAACGAGCTGCTTAGAGAGGTGACCATAGATAGTCTCCAAACCGTTGTTGTGACGAATCACGATGTACTTACCGTAACCACCACCTTCATATCTTACGATGCGAACTCTGCCTGAAAAGGCTGAGCGGATTGAGTCGCCAATATAAACCTTGATGTCCATACCTTTATGTTGGCGGCCAAAGCTAGCACGGTAACCGAAGTTACTTGTGACAACGCGACTAGGAGTTGGCATGCAGAAATGACGGAGATCGATGCGGAAGTGCTCAGGCAAGGTTGTAGCCCTGTGAGCGTACTTGTTAGAGAAATCCTCATACAGCTCGGCTGCAGGGTTCTCTCTGTCTTCAATCATTCGATAATGCGACACAGCGAGTGTGTCGAGCGATTTCATTCTGTGGTCTACAGGTGCCTGTCTTGCCAACAGGTCTTGTCCGCAAACGGGAGAAGCTGTTAGCGCCAACAATGCAACGACCGAAATTTTCTTTATACTCTTTTTAAAACTCATACTACTTTTTCTATTTTCTTTTTTAGGTTCGTGTCAACAGCGCAGAATCATACAAGAAATTCTGCAAAAACCACTAAGGCAAATGCCTTCATGTAGCGGTTTTGTTATATAGACGTTGCAAATATAACAAAAAAACTTCAAAAAACCAAAGTTGTTAAAGCCAAAAGGGCGATATTTAACGCCCTAGCCTTTTTTTTAACTTACATTAGGAAAATGAGATGCAAGGAGTTGACTTTTAGTACGTTTCATGCTTTTGTAGCATTCTCAACAGAGCCACGGCAGGAGAATGCCCCATGAAAATATACTTTTTTACCTCCGGACTGGTGAATCTGAGGCATTCCTGATAAGCGCGGTAGAGGTCGTTGAGATTGATGGTAAATTCCTTACCTGATGACTCTCTGATACCGATAATCATCTTTGCCGTGACATGCAGTTTGACGTATCTGATGCCTGTTGCGCTTTCTATTTCTGTAATGTTTTCGAGAATGGCTCTCATTTCTTTCTGGTCGCGGCTCCCTGATAGCCGGCTTTCTTCTTCTATCCATAATTATACTTTTTACTTTTGGGACAGGCGATGGAATCGCCTGGAACGGGGGTGAGGCTGCTTGATAGCTGAAGCCACCTTTTAGCCTTGCTTTCTGATAACAGGAACTGCTTTTGCTTGCTTTCTGATAACAGAAACTGCTTTTGCTTGCTTTCAGATAGCAGGAACTGCTCTTGCTTGCTGCTTTAGCTGATGGCTGCCCAGTTGATATGGGTTTTCTTCAAATCCCTGAGGCGGTTCCAGAGCAGGGCGTTGTGAGGAGCATTGCATTCGGGATCGTTGTCGATGATTTCCTGTGCTTCTGTGCGTGCCAGTTGTACCAGCTGACCGTCTCTGGCAATATTCGCTATCTTCAGGTCGAAAGCCATGCCGCTCTGCTGCGTTCCCTCCAGGTCGCCGGGACCACGGAGTTTCAAGTCGGCCTCGGCGATACGGAAACCGTCGTTCGTATCGCACATGATATCAATACGTTTGCGGGTTTCTTCTGAAAGTTTATAGTTGGTTACCAGAATACAGTAGCTCTGGTCGCAGCCTCTTCCTACACGGCCTCTCAGCTGGTGCAACTGGGAGAGACCGAAGCGCTGTGCGTCCAGGATGACCATCACAGAAGCATTGGGCACATTTACACCAACTTCTATCACGGTGGTGGCAACGAGAATCTGTGTTTCGCCCTTTACAAACTGCTCCATCTCTACCTCCTTTTCGGCAGATTTCATCTTTCCGTGTATCTTGCTCAGTCTGAACTCCGGGAATGCCTGTTTCAGCGTTTCGTAACCTTCTTCCAGATTCTTCAGGTCGCTCTTCTCGCTTTCCTTGATCAGCGGAAAGACGATATATACCTGTCTGCCGAGATTAATCTGGCGGCGGATGCTCTGATAGAGGCTGGTGAGTTGGGTATCAAACTTATGTAGCGTCTGTATCGGTTTTCTGCCCGGTGGCAGTTCATCAATCACGCTCACGTCCAGGTCACCATAAATGGTCATGGCGAGGGTGCGGGGGATAGGAGTGGCGGTCATCACGAGGATATGAGGCGGATTCTCGCTCTTGTTCCACAGCTTGGCTCTCTGCGCCACACCGAAGCGATGCTGCTCATCGATGACGGCTACGCCTAATCTTCTGAAAACCACCGGGTCTTCGAGGATGGCATGGGTGCCCACCAGAATCTGGATGTCGCCCGTAGCCAGGTCGGCAAGAATCTTTTCTCTCTTCTTCCCCTTTACGATGCCTGTGAGCAGTTCTACCCGGATGTCCATTCCCTGCAGAAAGTCGCAGATAGTTTGCAGATGCTGCTCGGCAAGAATTTCGGTAGGTGCCATCATACATGCCTGATAACCGTTATCCAGCGCAATGAGCATGGTCATGAGAGCCACGAGCGTCTTGCCCGAGCCTACATCACCCTGCAGAAGACGGTTCATCTGTCTGCCGCTGCACATATCGGCTCTGATTTCATGCATCACCCGTTTCTGTGCTCCTGTCAGTTCAAAAGGCAGATGATGGGCATAGAACCCGTTGAAGATGTCAGCGATGCGGTTGAAGACATAGCCCCTGAACTTGCGGCGCTGGTCGGTGGCATACCTTATTATATTAAGCTGCACATAGAAGAGTTCCTCAAATTTAAGGCGTACCTGTGCTTTCTGCATCTCCTGATGGGAATGCGGATAATGAATCATGCGGATGGCTGCATCGCGCGAAACCAGATGCAGACGGTCTACGATATGGTTTGGCAGCGTTTCGGGAAGAGGAGGAAGGATGGTGACCAACTGCTTGGTCATCTTCTCTATGGAACGTGAGGTGTAGCCGCGCTTTCTCAGGTTCTCGGTAAGCGAGTAGTAGGGCTGCATGCCCATCTCTGAAATCTGGAGATTGGTGGCATCGTCCATATCGGGATGGGTAAACTGGAATCTGCCGTTGAAGACGGTTGGCTTTCCGAAAACGAGATATTCGGTTCCCACCTTATAGGTCTTCATGATGTATTGGGCACCGCGATACCAGATGAGGTCTGCCACACCGTAGCCGTCCGAGAAATGGGCTACCAGCAGCTTGTTGCGCTTACCGGTATCAATCTCATCGTAGCTGAGTATCTTGCCTTTGAGTTGTACAAAGGGCATGTCGGCATTGAGTTCGCTGATGTGGAAAACCTTGGAGCGGTCTACATATTTATATGGATAGTATTCCAGCAGGTCACTATAAGAGTTGATGCCGAGCTCCTTGCTCAGTATCTCTTTCTTCTTGGGTCCTACCCCTGGCAGGAACATGATGTCTTGGTCTAAAATACTATTCATAATGATGCAAAAGTACAACATTATGGCAAAACAGCCAAAATGTTTAACGCTTTTTTTCCGCAATTGTGGCTTTTTTATTTGTTTATATTGATTTTTCTTCGTACCTTCGCACCGAATAAGATTAAAACTTTCATGAATAGTAAGAAAAGATATATGGTGATAGCTTTGCTGGCGCTTCTGGTTGTGTCGGCAATGGCATATAATGACGAGGCTAAGCCTTGGACCTTCTGGAACTGGAAGTATGGCTCCGTTTCCAGACCGGGTATTCATGCCGATCTGACGGGTATGAAGAATGTAGGTATGGGTGGTATCTGGCTGATGCCGGTACGTGAAGCCGGCGAGCGTCTGGAATTTCAGAACGGGGTGGCACAGTTGTCGCCTGAGTTCTGGAAGATGATGGATTATTCCTTCCAGCTAGCCGACTCTCTCGATTTTGATATGGGTATCCATGTCCTGCCTGGCAATCCGCTTGTCCTCCCTGCTGAATCGATGCAGAAGGTTGTCTGGACCGATACCATCATGAAGGGCGGAAAGAAGATAGAAGGCTTGCAGATGTGGCAGCCCGAGAGTTATAAGGACGGAAAGATGCAGTCTGCCGGAAGCGAAGGTGGATATTATCAGGATATTGCTACTTTTGCCATCCGCTTTAAAGGAAAAACGGGGCCTGCCTGGCGCAACGCAACCGATTCGGCTGCCCGGAGCGAGGCGGTGCCGATGACTGATGTGCTCCCCTTGAAGATGGAAGGGGGAATGGTGATGGGTGTCATGGTGAATGGTATCTTGCAGAATAAGTTGCCTAAGGGCTCCTGGTGCCTGTTGCGGATGGGACATACCTCAACGGGACAGACTCATGCAACGGATGGGAAAGGTATGGGACTTGAGGTGGACAGGTTCTCACCGGCAGCCGTAAAGAAACTATTCGATTCCTGGTATGCGCCGTTACTGAACCGTCCGCATGGCGATGTGGTGTCGTATCTGTATATCGACCCGAGAGAGTGGGGTAGCCAGAACTGGGGCTGTCAGTTTGCTGAAGAATTCAAGGTGCGCCGCGGCTATGATCTCATCCCCTATCTTCCTGTCATGGCAGGTGTTCCGCTGGAGTCGGCTTCCCGATACGAACAGGTACAGAATGATATCCGTCTCACCATCGAGGAACTGGTAAAGGAGAAGTTCTTCCAGACCTTCACCCGTCTGGCAGAAGAACAGTATGTTGAGGTTTCTTGTGCGCCTATCCCGCGTACCGATCATCCCGACGATATGTTCCGTGCCGTAAGCAGAGCCCATATCTATAATGAAAATCCGGTCCAGGCTGTGGCTTGTACAGGAAACTATGGCGCACGGAACGGAACGTCCGCCTTGCTCAAACCTTTGATAGACCGCCACCTGGCGCTTGGCATCAACAGGTTCATTTTCCAGCATGATATTGTCCGGCATCCAGAGGCTCGAGGTTTCATGGATTACATCACCATGTGTCAGCATTATCTGCAGCAGGGCAGACCGGTGGTTGATATCGCTGTGTTTCATCCTTCGGAAAACCCCGAACAGAAGAACAGCTATCGTGCCCCTCGTGGTTACAAATACGATTTGATCAACAAGGATGCCTTGCTGAAATGGAATTTCGAATATAGTCCGAAAGGTAAACTGCCTGGAAATCAGGATTATCGCATTCTCGTGGTTTCGCAGCCGGATAGCTCTCTCTCTGCTGAGATAAAAGCGAAACTGGAGGAATTGCGTGAGGAAGGCATCGTCATCATCGACAAGCCTTATCAGGCGAAGAACTTCTTGCAGTATGGCATCGATCCGGATGTCATACTGCCTGAGAATATGGATTATGCCCACCGTCTGGTTCTGGAGGCAACGGGCAGGAAGGATATCTATTTCCTGATTAATCAGGAGAATAAGGAGCGCCAGATTACGGCAACCTTCCGTACCGGTACTTCCAGAATTCGCCAGATAGTGAACTTGAACTTGCCAGCTTATGGCTCAGTCTTCGTCATCCTGTCTAACAGGGATGACATGCAGATTATCAGCCCAACAAAGCTTCCGCTACCTTGATGTCGAATGGAGTGGTAATCTTGATGTTCTCACGGTTACCCTCAACCATTGCAACCTGACAGCCAAGACTTTCTACCACCGAAGCATCATCGGTAAACTGTTCCTTGTATTCCTGGTTGAAAGCCTGCTTTGCCAGACCGATGTCGAAGGTCTGGGGAGTCTGCACCACGCGGTAATCGCTGCGCAGCACATTCTTTCCGCCTCCGTGCTGGTCGATATAGCGCAGGGTGTCGGTTACGGCATATACAGGGATGGCTGCATATTCTTCGCGAGCCGTTTCGAAACATTCCTCGATGACTTCTTTAGATACGAATGGGCGCACGCCGTCGTGAATACCCACTACGCCATCTTCATCATCAGGAATGAGTGCCAGTCCGTTTTTGGATGACTGGAAACGGGTGTCGCCACCATTGGCTATCTGGTGCTTGATGCTGAAATGATGCTCCTCGCAGAGCTGGTGCCAGTATGCCTGCTGACTCTCCGGCAGAACCAGGATGATGTTCAATGCAGGGTCATATTCATGAAAACGCTCTATGGTGCGCATCAGGATAGGCTTGCCCGCTACCGGCAAGAACTGTTTTGGAATCTCACTTCCCATGCGGAGGCCTTTGCCTCCGGCTACTATGATTACGTAATCCACGATGTTACTAATTAATAGTTTATAATTTATAGTTTATAGGGCTTACTTGCTCTGCATGAGATGATCATACATCATGCCATCCTGCAGGGCAGCTACGGTTTCCTTGTTTACGAAATAGCTCAATATCTTATAGGCGTATGGGAGGGTTGCTGCAGGACCTTCGCCTGTAATCACGTTGCCGTCTTCCTGAAAGAGGGTGGCGGTATATTCGGTGTTCTCGCCGAAATACTGCTCGAAGCCAGGATAACAGGTAGCCTTCTTTCCTTCGAGGATGCCTGTGCTTGCCAGAACCATTGGGGCTGCGCAGATGGCACCGATTCGCTTGCCAGCCTTGTGCTGTGCGATGAGCGCCTGGCGTACACCTTCGTGCTCGTTCAGGTTTGTACTGCCTGGCATTCCGCCCGGAATCATCAGCATGTCAGCATCTTCAAAGCTGGCAATATCCTCAAACTTCAGGTCAGCCTTGATGGTAACACCATGCGATGTTTCTACCCATTCAGTACCCGTTACACTTACAGTCTTGATGTCTACACCACCTCTGCGGAGGATGTCAACCGGAGCCAATCCTTCGATTTCCTCGAAGCCATTGGCAAGAAATTCATATACCTTAGCCATAATTTATTTATTTTTTGTCTTGTTATTCAAATAATATGATTACCTTTGCAAAAGTAAGAATAATTATTGAAATAACAAAATAAATGGCACAGCAACATTTAAAATTCGCAATATTTGGTAATGAATACCAGGCTAAGAAGTCGGCTTCGATAGAGAAAATCCTTCTTTATCTCGAAAAGAAGGAGGCTGAAGTTTATGTGGAGAATGCTTATTACGAGTTTCTTACCCGCGACCAGCATCTCGATGTGAAGGCGGCTGGGGTGTTCGAGGATTACAACTTCGATGTGGATTACGTCATCTCTATGGGTGGTGACGGTACCTTCCTGAAGGCAGCGAGCCGTGTGGGAGCCAAGGGTACGCCTATCATCGGTGTGAATATGGGCAGATTGGGCTTCCTTGCTGATGTGCTGCCTAGTGAGATAGAGTCGGCGCTGGACAGTCTTTATGCCGGTGATTGTCTGATAGAGGAGCATGCGGTGATTCAGGTGGAGGCAGAAGGTGGCATTCTTGCCGGCAATCCGTTCGCCCTCAACGATATCGCCGTACTGAAGCGTGATGATGCTTCGATGATTTCCATCCGTACGCAGGTAGATGGCGAATTTCTCGTTACTTATCAGGCTGATGGTCTGATTGTTACCACGCCAACAGGTTCTACGGCATACAATCTCTCGAATGGCGGTCCTATCATCATTCCGCAGAGTGGTAGCATCTGTCTTACTCCGGTGGCTCCTCACAGTCTGAACATCCGTCCTATCGTCATCAACGATACGGCAGTCATCACGCTCGATATCGAGAGTCGCAGCCACAACTATCTGGTAGCCATCGATGGACGCAGTGAACGTATGACGGAGGAAACCCGCCTCATCATCCGCAAGGCTCCTCATAGCATCAAGATTGTGAAGCAGCGCAACCAGCGTTATTTCTCTACCCTGAGAGAAAAACTGATGTGGGGTGCTGACCAGCGCGAAAGATAATTAGAATAAGAAAGATAATTAAAATAAGAAAAGAGGTATATCCCGAAGATGAATCTTGGGTATACCTCTTTTTCCTAACCTAAAACAACTAACTAATAATTTTGTTCACACAAAACTAAACCTAAAAACATAAACCTTAATAAACCTAAAAACTTAAAAACTTAAAACTGAAAAACTTAAACTAAAAACTGAAACTATTCTTTGAACTTATTTGTTGTATTCTGCAGTAACATCCTTCACTTTATTTTTCTTACCTTCTTTGGATGTTTCGATTTCGAAGTAAGCCGTACTGGTGAGACCTGTTATATCTACAGTCTGCGGCTTATCTGTGCCATTATTGAATATGACATTCACCAACTCGTTTGCATTATCAATGCTGACTTCCTTGTAGTACCATGTCTTACCACCGATGGTCTTTGTTTCTGTCATCTTTTCACCAGGCCACTCAACAGATGCTGCTTTCTTCCATGTATAGCAGTATAATGGATTCCAGTTCACAGCATCGGCATTCACATAAACCATAAATTTATATGCCTTGAACTTCTCAATCGTATATTGATGTGTGGCGATATTTCTAACTTCACCATTCACAAGCAATCCAACCTTCAAGGTACAAGTACCATTGATGCTGATTTCCTTACCACTTTCTACAGTTGTGCTCTTTGCAGTAGGGGTAGAGCCGTCCAAGGTATAAACCAATTTAGCTCCCTCTGTCTGGCTGACTGCAGTAAGTGTGGTCTTGAAACCTTCCTCGTATGAGCCGGAAGGCACGTCGGTCCAAGAGGTTTCTGCATCATTAGAGAGGAAATAGGCATAGTGATAACCAGAAAGAATCTTTGTATAGCCTGTTTCTCCTGCATATCCTGCTGCATCATTACCTACAGCCACAAGAAGTTTGTGCTTAGTACCAGTAACCTCGTTCACATAAAGAGTTTTCTTGCTCTGCTTGTTGGCATAATTGCTCATATTAGTGATGCCTGCATATTTGCGGGCTGCAATCATCTCCTTTATCTCAGATTTATAAGCATTCCAGTGTGGCTGGAAGATACATGGTGTGCCTGGCATGGCGAGCATATAGGCATTGGCTGCTATGGTATCTTTGCGCAGAGGGTCGTTCTGTTCTGTTTCAGAGCGATACTGGGTATCATGATTCTCGACGAAAGTAACTGCATAACGACGATAATTTGCATCGTGCATAAGATTGTCGTTACTGTTGAGCTTTGACCAGTCTGAAGATGTTGTCACCTTTCCGTTAGCCGCTCCGTTTACGGCATCGCGTACGTTATAACGGAACTGGAAGTCGAAGGCTGCGCTCTTCTTGTTAGTTCTTTTTATCCAACTTTCTATTTTGTCGTTACCATCCCAGTATTCACCTACAGAGTATTCTACACCTGTGGCATCATTATAGTCGGCAACATGGCTACCATCGAAGCCTTTCACCATATCATAGCGGAAACCGGTGTAACCCAAATCATCCTTCAGATATTTCAGATACGCTTTGATCACCTTCTGCACATTTTCGCTCTTGTGGTCGATGTCACGGCAACCTCCGAAGTCTGTACCTTCATCAATGTTCTGGCTGAGGCTTACCCCGTCTGTGGCAGCCTGGGTTGCTGTAGTTCCGCCATCATCATTCTTGCAGATGTCTGTAGATTGCATCTGGTAGGTCACACCCTTGTATGTTTCAGCAGGGAAATTATACCAGCCCTCCGTATTGCGGTGGTTGATGACTACATCAGCAATAGCACCTATACCAGCGGCTTTAAACTTAGTAATCAGACTTCTGAGCTCAGCCTCAGATCCGAAAGAAGAGTTCTGATTAAAATAGTAATATGGCATATAACCCATCACCTGAGTGGTCTCCAAACATTTTCCGCTTTGTGGAAGCCAAACAAGGTCGATATAACCTTTCAGCTCATCAGCCTGCTTCTCTAAGACCTTCCATTGTGATTCATTATAAGAATCCCAAGAGAATCCTTGCAGCATAACGCCGCTATAATCGCTAGCCCAGCCTTGCGAATTGAGACTTGGTTCAGGCTCAGGTTCAGGACTTGGGGTAGGCGCTGGCGTTGGCTCAGGATCTGGAAGATCAGGGTCATTGCTGCTAGAACATGCTCCAAGTGTGAGTGCCATTGCGGCAAGGAGTGTAAGGTATATCTTCTTCATAATTATCATTGTATCTTGTGATTATTATTTTATGTTTAATTGCAAGTTGTATTGTTATACGTTGGCAAAGTTACGATTTATTTCATTAGCTTGTTCAAAAATTGATGCAAATCAAGCAAATAAATTGTGCAAACGTTTGCATTTACTAATAAAGTTGTTTCTTTAGGTACGTCTTTAGGTACTTTAACTTGAAAGACTTGATGAAGATATATTTTGCTTATAATTTTGCACAGATGAAACAGTAAAGATTATGGCGAAAAAGAGAACTAAAACAAAAGCAAAGGAACCCATCAAGATTTGGGTGAAACCTTTGAAGAGTGGCAACAAGGCAATCTATCTGCGTACTTACCAAGCTGGAAGCAAGGGTAGAGGCTATACCTACGAGCGGTTGAAGGGATTGGTGCTGGTAGATGACAAAAGAGGAAGCGACAAGGAGGCTAAGGCAAAGAATGAAGCTACTTTGCGCACCGCTATGCTCATCCGATGTGAGCGGATCAGGGAGTGGAGTATGAGCTACGGTAACTATCAGCGAGAGATGGTGACTAAGGATATGCTCTTAAAAGACTGGATGCTGCTATATGCTGATCAAAAAAGACAGCAGGGACAGAGCGGCAGTCATGCTGCCAACATCCAGCATGCCCTCTTGCATTTGATAAGATACAAGGGTGAGAATATTCGCATGGCACAACTGGACAAGGTGTATTGCGAAGGCTTGGTACAGTATCTGGCTCATGCCAAGACCATTGGTACGGATGTGCCCAAGCGGGGCGAACATCATGAGAAAGACTTGGCGAAGGGTACGGCACGCCTCTATTACAATACGTTTGTTACTGCATTGAATGAGGCGGTGAGAGAAGGTATCATACCTGAGAATCCCACCAAACTACTGAAGAAAGAAGAGAAAAAGCTGATTGGTCAGGGAGAGAGCCGACGCTGCTATCTCAGCATCGAGGAAATCAGATTGTTGATGGCTACTCCTTGCAAGGATGAAACCGTGAAGCAAGCTTTCCTCTTCGCTTGCTTCTGTGGTTTGCGCATCAGTGATGTCAGGACATTGCGATGGGCAGATATCGGAAAAGGTACGGAGGGATACTATATTAGCAAGTTGATGGTGAAGACCCGTCATGTGCTAACGGTACCCTTGTCGGAGAATGCTTTGTCGTGGATGCCAGCAAGAGGACAGGCAAGGGCTGATAACAAGGTATTTGAGCTGCCATCGTTCTTCTCGGTCAACTATCGATTGAAGCAATGGGCTAGGGAGGCAGGCATTGACAAGCCAGTTACTTTTCATGTATCTCGTCATACCTTTGCCACCACCTTGCTCACGATGGGAGTGGACCTCTATACCACCAGCAAACTGTTGGGACATCAAAACATCATAACCACGCAAGTATATGCCGAGATAGTGAACAGAAAGAAGGTTGAGGCGGTGAACCTTTTGGACCAAATCAAGCCTCTTTAGGTACGCTTTTAGGTACATGATGCTTTCAGAAACTTGAAGGAGAGGGCAAGTTGCAAACTTAAAAATC
>UMEQ01002373.1_pt1 | contig 15266 bp, 8 predicted proteins | sample 1964811 | NCBI WGS metagenome assembly UMEQ01 (sample SAMEA4836026, study PRJEB28245) | human gut metagenome | biome: gut microbiome; material: fecal sample | place: Denmark | collected 2008 | reverse complement strand
TAAGTTCAAGAATTTAGTGAAAGGTAAATTGGAGACCGATACAGCCGAACAGACATCTAAACTGTTGATTGTAAAACTGGCGGAAGCCACTAAGAAACGTGCTCCTGAGGCAGACGCCGTGGCAAACTATCTGAGTCGGTATAAAGGAAAGAGCATCATACTTTGTGGTGACTTCAATGACAGTCCTATCTCGTATGCGCATCGTACGATAGCACAAGATCTGACTGATTGTTTTATAGAGAGCGGGAATGGATTGGGGATAAGTTATCACAGGAGTGGATTCTATGTACGTATAGACAATATCATGTGCTCTGACGACTGGAAGCCTTATGGCTGTAAAGTGGATAGTAAAATAGCCGTTTCAGACCATTATCCCATGCTTTGTTACCTAAAAATGCAGTCTAAACACTAAAAAAAGAATAATATCGCAGAAATAATTTCTTAAAAAGAAAAAAAATGATTATTTTTGCACGTCATTATATGTAAATTAATAATTAATAACAATAAAAATAGAAATGCAAAACAAAGGAATTGTAATTTGTGTTGCCGTCTTGTTGACGCTTGCAAGCATCTTCTATCTGTCATTCTCGTTTGCTACGAGATATTATGACAGTAAGGCTGCAGAGTTGAAAGACCCCATTGCACAGCAGAATTATAAAGATTCTGTGAAGTATCTTGGTGTCTACTCTTATCAGAACTGCTTGGAAACTCAGATTGGTCTCGGACTTGACCTTAAGGGCGGTATGAATGTAATTCTTGAGATTTCTGTACCTGATGTACTTGAAAACCTTGCCGATCATAAGACCGACGCTGGTTTTACCAATGCCATGAAGGAAGCTAGAGCTCAGGAAGAAGCTAACGGTGGTGACTTCGTGTCACTTTTCATTAACGCTTATCATAAGAGCGCACCAGGTCATAAACTCGCAGAAGTGTTCGCTACCCAGCAGTTGCAGGGCAAGGTTTCTCCTCAGAGCAGCGATGCAGAGGTAGAGAAGGCTATCCGCGCTTCTGTACAGGATGCTATCGACAACTCTTTCAATGTTGTACGCACTCGTATCGACAAGTTTGGTGTTGTTCAGCCTAATATTCAGAAACTGGAAGGTCAGCAGGGCCGTATCATGGTAGAGATGCCTGGTATCAGCCAGCCAGAGCGTATGCGTAAGATGCTTCAGGGTAGTGCCAACCTCGAGTTCTGGGAGACATACAATTCTGATGAGATCGCTCCTTATCTGCAGCAGCTCGACACTCGTATCGCTAATGGCGATAATGGTGAGGAGAAGACTGATACAGTAGCAGCAGATTCTGCTGCAGCCAAGAAAGCCGTAGCCAAGGCAGAGCCTAAGAAGGCAGAAGGCAAGTTCTCTATCAAGAAGAAGGACGATGCTGCTGCTAAGGTAGGCGAGGATGCACAGAATGCAGCTGCCATCAAGGCTCATCCATTGCTGGCTCGTCTGCAACTCGCTGGCGGTTTGAGTACTGTAGGTTATGCCAGTGTCCGCGATACTGCTGCTATCAACAAGATTATCTACTCTGCCGTAGCTAAGCGTGTTTTGCCATCTGACTTGCGTCTGCTTTGGAGTGCTAAGCCAGCAGATCATCTGAATGTCAAGAATATCTATGAGCTTCATGCCTTGAAGGTGACTACCACTACAGGTCGTGCTCCTTTGGAGGGTGATGTAATTACCGATGCTAAGGACGAGTTCGACCAGATGGGTTCTCCTGTTGTCAGCATGAAGATGAATACTGAGGGTGCACGCAAGTGGGCTCAGATGACCAAGGCCAACGTGGGCAAGGCTATTGCCATTGTGTTGGATGGTGTAGTTTATTCTGCTCCTCGTGTTAATGGCGAGATTGATGGTGGTAGCTCACAGATCTCTGGTAACTTTACTATCGAGGATACCAAGGACTTGGCCAACACATTGAAGTCTGGTCGTATGCCAGCTCCTGCACGTATCGTTCAGGAAGAGGTTGTTGGTCCTACTCTTGGTGCTCAGTCTATCCAGATGGGTATCATCTCATTCGTTGTGGCTTTCGTACTCTTGATGGTTTACATGGTTGTTATGTACAACATTGTACCTGGTATGATGGCTAACTTGGCATTGCTCGTCAATGTATTCTTCACGCTTGGTATTCTGACGTCGTTCCAGGCAGCCTTGACGTTGCCAGGTCTCGCCGGTATGGTGCTTTCTTTGGGTACTGCGGTGGATGCCAACGTGCTTATTTATGAACGTATCAAGGAAGAGCTTCGTTCTGGTAAGGGTATGAAGCAGGCTGTTGCCGCAGGTTATGGTAACGCTTTCTCTGCCATCTTCGACTCTAACTTGACTTCTTTGATCACAGGTGTTATCCTGTTGACTACAGGTACAGGTCCTATCCGTGGTTTCGCCACGACCTGGATTATCGGTATCATCGTATCTTTCTTCACTGCTGTGTTCTTGACTCGTATAGTTTACGATTACAAGTTGAACCACGACAAGTGGATGCACTGCAAGTTTGACACTGCCGTTTCTCACAACCTGATGCAGGGCAAGAAGTACAAGTTCATGTCTATGTACAAGGCAACCTTTACCGTAGCTATCATTGCTGCAGTAGTATTTATCGGCAGCTTCTTTGTACGTGGATTGAGCAAGAGTATCGACTTCACTGGTGGTCGCAACTATGTGGTTCAGTTCGAGAGCCCAGTTGAGCCAGAGGAGATCCGTACAGTACTTGGTGATGCTTTCGTCAATGCCGATGGAACTAAGGCTAATACAAGTGCCATTGCTATCGGAACAGATGGTAAGACAATCCGTGTGTCTACCAACTATATGATTGAGAGCAACAACCCTGCAGTCGACGATCAGGCAGAGACTATTCTCTACAACTCTTTGAAGAAGGCTGGTTTGGTTTCTCAGGAAAATGTTGATGCATTCAAGAATCCAGATGTTCGTCAGGGTGGTCCTATTATTAGTAGTACAAAGGTCGGTCCTTCAGTAGCCAAGGATATCACTATGGGTGCTATCTATAGTGTGCTCTTCGCTTTGATTGCCATCTTCCTTTACATCCTGCTTCGTTTCCGCAACGTAGCCTTCTCTTTGGGTTCTACCATCGCTTTGGCATTCGACGCCTTGACAGTTATTGGTTTCTATTCTCTCTTGTGGGGTCTCGTTCCATTCTCATTGGAGATTGACCAGACCTTCATCGGTGCTATCCTGACTGTGGTAGGTTACTCTATCAATGATAAGGTGGTTGTATTCGACCGTATCCGTGAGAACTTGAAGCTTCATCCTAAGGGTGATCGTCAGCAGATCTTCAATGCTTCTGTTAACGAGACCTTGGCACGTACCATCAATACTTCTGTTTCTACATTGCTCGTGTTGCTCTGCATCTTCATCCTTGGTGGTGACAGCATCCGCAGCTTCTCATTCGCAATGATTCTGGGTGTTGTATTCGGTACATTGTCTTCTATCTTCATCGCTTCACCTTTGGCTTACCTCGTCTTGGGTCGTAAGATCAAGGCTGAGCCTGCTGAGGAAGTTGCAGCTGTTGAGGCTAAATAATCAATGAATCTGATTCCCTGTCCGAGTCTTTCGGACGGGGGAAAGATATAAAACAACAAAAGGTCGCATCCATCAAGGAGCGACCTTTTGTTGTTTGTCAGTGATTCCACCGAGAATCGAACTCGGATCAAAGGTTTAGGAAACCTCCGTTCTATCCATTAAACTATGGAACCCCTGTAGAATATATTTTGCAAAGCCATTGGCAGAGTACGCAAAGAATAATTCTCTGTAGTACAGCGTGCAACTTTGCTTCTGCAAAGATACATCAAAAAAATGACTTTCCGAAATAAAAGCGCTAATTTTTTATCACTTCCTCCGTTTTACCCTGTTATAATAATGTGTTGTCTATGTTTTTAGCCTTACTTTTATCCAGTTTACTCACTTTTGTAGAGCTGAATTGCGAGAATCTGTTTGATACACGTCACGATTCCCTCAAGAATGACATGGAGTTTACTCCTGAAGGCAGCTATCATTGGACTCGTACCCGGTATTGGCGTAAACTGAACAATCTGGCAAAGGAACTGGTAGCTTTGGGCGAGAAGGGAAATAAGGAATGGGAAATCCCCGATTTGGTGGCTATGTGCGAGGTGGAGAACGATACGGTGATGACCGACCTCACCAAGCGTTCGCTTCTTCGTCTTGCCGGTTATGAATATCTGATGACTTCTTCGCCCGATGAGAGAGGTGTAGATGTGGCTCTGATGTATCTTCCTTCTTCTTTCTGCCCTTTGCGTTCTTATCCCATACGTATCAAGTCTTTGGCTGGAATGCGCCCTACACGCGATATTTTGTACGTCAGTGGGCTTCTTCTGGGTGGTGATACCCTGCATGTGTTTGTTGTACATGCTCCCAGTCGTAGGGGAGGAGAGACGGTTTCTCGTCCTTTTCGTATGCAGGTTGCCAAGCAGTTGAACGAGGCGGTGGATTCTATCTATTCCTTGAGTAAGGAGGCAAGTATCATCGTGGCAGGAGATTTTAATGACTATTCCGACTCACCTGCATTGTTGTCTTTGCGTGCAGGCTCCCGTCTAACAGATGTTTCGCAGCAAGCAACGGGCAGACATGGTGCAAAGGCCACATATCGTTGGCATGGTGAATGGCGCAGTCTCGATCATATACTATGCAGTCCTCCTGTGGCAAGATGCTCTGTTGAGTGTTATGTGGGTGATTTGCCCTTCCTGATGGAAGAGGATGAGCGTTATGGTGGCTATCATCCTAAACGAACTTACTTGGGACCTCGTTACCTGGGAGGCTATAGTGACCATCTGCCACTTGTCTTTCGCTTTGAGCGTAAAGATGATTGAGTGCGATTGGAATCTTGAAGACTTCATGGTTCTGTGTATTTGTAAATAGCTTAGTCTTTGATGCTATATAAAAATGTGTATAGACCATGATGAAACACAATCTTTCTAATGGAGTGCTGTGGGTGTTGTAATGTGTACTGCTTTAATAGGAAGATTGATTTGTGTGGGTTGTATATAAACGAAGAAAGTTACCTGAAAATTCAGATAACTTCCTTGTTTCTCCTAAGAATAATTTCTTAATATTATATATGTATAAGTAAAAGATGATGAAATGCGTTTCACAACGTCGTTTTTTGTTTTCTGATGCAAAGATATGAAATAGTTATCTTTAGATGGGGTAAAAACAGTTTTTGTAGGCGTAATAAATGTTTTGTTGCTCCATTTAGCCAGTAAATGCCTTTATTTATGGTGGCTTTAATAGCTTTTTGACTCTTTTAGTTGATTCCTTATGATATGGGTGCAATATTATGAGTGTGTTTGCGTTTTAGATAATATATATAAGGAGTATTCATGATTTATTAATGGAATATATAAGTGTTTATGAGAAGAAATATTTTATCACTTGTCTGCTTGTTGGCTCTTTCTTTAGGGACAATGGCGCAGACCGTAGAGAGTGAGGTCGGCAGGTTTTCTGTCATCCCTCGTGTAGGTGTGGCGCTTGCCAACTGGAGCAATAACCGCATTTATTATGCTTCTGGTGAAGATAAGGCTTCTTTGAAGTCAAGTTTCCAGGCTGGTTTTATGGGTGGTGTCGATGTGGAGTATCGTGCTACCAAGGAGATTGGCGTCAGTTTAGGAGCTTATTATGCCAAGCAGGGCTTCCGCTTCTCCAGTTATGAGGCTACTATTGATGCTGAAAGAAGGAAGTATCAGGGCATTTCCGACTATCACACCAATCTGCATTATCTCAATGTACCTTTGATGGTGAAGGGTTATGTTACCCGTCAGTTGGCATTTATGGTTGGCGTACAGGCAGGTTTCCTGCTCAACGATCCTAAGTATGAGTTTACCTCCATTGATATAGAGAGGGACCAATATGGTGGTGCTACCTATGACAATTCACAGAAGGTGTCAGATTCTTGGCCTGCCAAAAAGGTGGATGTCTCTCTGCCTATAGGCTTGTCTTATGAGTATATGGGGGTAGTGCTCGATGCCCGTTACAACTTGGGACTTACCAATGTTGACGATTCTCCAGGTCATGATGGCAGTTGTAAGAATCGTGTGTTTACATTCTCGGTGGGTTATCGTTTTGCACTTTGATAACATAGCAAAATCCGCATTCGGAAGAGTTTTCTATCTCTCTCCGAATGCGGATTTCTTATTTGATGCAGTATCGCTATCTTCTTGAAGCAGATATTGCGGGTTGTATTATCCGTAGATTACCTTTCCGTTCTCGTCCTCGTAAGGAGTCAGGTCCTTTGCATACTGGTTCATGGCGCGAAGGCTCATACCCATAGACGAGAAACCACCATCGTGGAAGAGGTTCTGCATGGTTACCTTGCGTGTGAAGTCAGAGAACATCATTACGCAGTAGTTTGCGCAATCCTCTGCAACGGCATTGCCCAGTGGCGACATCTTGTCGGCAAAGTCCATCATGTTGTCAATATCCTTGATACCCTTACCAGCGGTAGTGGCTGTAGGACTCTGTGAGATGGTGTTGATACGCACGTGCTTCTCGCGACCGTAGATGTATCCGAAGCTACGTGCGATGCTCTCCAGCATACTCTTGGCATCAGCCATGTCGTTGTAACCGAAGAATGTGCGCTGAGAAGCCACATAAGAAAGGGCAACTACAGAACCCCACTCATTGATGGCGTCCAACTTCTTGGCTACCTGCAGCATCTTGTGGAAAGAGATGGCAGAAATATCGAGAGTCTTGTTCAGGAAATTGTAGTCGAGATCATCGTAAGTGCGATGCTTGCGCACGTTAGGGCTCATGGCTACAGAGTGGAGAACGAAGTCAATCTTGCCACCCAATTTCTCCTGTGCTTCTGTGAAAACCTTTTCCAAGTCTTCTACGCTTGTCGCATCAGCTGCGATGATAGGAGCGTTGATTTGTTCAGCGAGTTTGTCGAGTGTACCCATTCTCAGGGCCATTGCTGTGTTACTCAGTGCGATGGTGGCACCTTCTTCAGCAGCCTTAACGGCTACTTTCCAAGCGATTGATTCCTCATTGAGTGCACCGAAGATGATGCCACGCTTGCCTTTTAACAAATTGTGAGTCATTGTTATCTTAATACTTTTGTTTATAATAACGGCACGATATCTTATATATAATAAGGTGTAAACTTCTCTCGCTTACCATCTTTGCCGTTGAAATCGGGTGCAAAGGAACGCTTTTTTTTTTATATGAGCAAACTTTTTGATGAAAAAGATAGCCGTTTGTGCACAAACCCTATCAAACTGTGCATGTTTTTGGCCCAAAAAGCGAGATGTATGAAGGGTTCTTCCTGTTTTTGTTGTTTGTCCTCATGGCATTCTTCTGTATTCCCTTCTCTGCTTTCTATAACTTCTGAACTTACGAAAGCTCAATTCTTTACATTTCCCAAAATCTTTTTATCAAGAGTCCTTCCGTCTCTTTGGCTACGTCGTAGGGGATGGCTGGCAGACAGTCGGGCAGAGTGAAGTTGTCGGTTTCTGTCCTGTCTTTCATTTCTGTCTGTGCTTGCTCCTTGGTCAAGGCTTTCACGCCGGTTACCACAAAGTCGTTCATCTCCTCTGTTTCTATTGCGCTCTTGCCAGGCAATGGTGTATTGTCGTAGTTCCATATCTTTCTGAACGATACGAGCGAGCTCCAGGCCTCCTTTTTATCAGAGAAGGTCCAGTCGCATACATCGGTCTTTATTTTGAGCAGCGGATTGGTGATTTTTCTGTATTGTGTGTTGTCTATGATGTGCCTGTACAGGTTCTTCTGGTGTGTGTCTATGTACATGATGGCTTTGTCGCTCTGCGTACCTTTGAAGTGTGAGCTATAGAATGTTGTGTCCCCCTTTATGCTGTTTATGGTATCGCGCTTCACATATTTGATGCGTGACATGTCGAACGATCTGGCTTCGCTGAGGATGGAAATATTGAAGTTGATGAGTTTTCTGAGTCCGCTTTGCTCATATTGCCGGCAGGCACGCACTCTGCGTTTTGTCTTTCCGTTTTCCAGGTTGATGTAGAAGTCCATCATACCCTCCCGGTATAGGATGGTCTTGCCATTGTTGCGGCAGATGTCCCGAAAGACTCCGGTAAGTTTTATGTAGTCGGTCTTGCTTGCTGTCACTTCGGGCAGCGCATAAACCTTTTGCTTCAGCAGAGCATCCCCTTTGATGGTCGAAGCGTCTATCGTTTTCGATTCATACGCCACGTTGCTGATGGTGATCATTCCGCTCTGTGGTTCTATGTTCCCCTTTGAGTCGCTGATGCACAGCAGGTGGTTGTCGCTGCTGAAGATGTAAGCGCCAGCAACGGGCTTCCCGTCTTGTTCGTCCACGATTCTTATCTGTGCACATACTGGCATCCAACAGATGCAGAGCAGCATGGCGATTGTTGAGATGATTCTATTTAAATGTATATTACGCTTTATTTCCATACGATTTGATATTTTTGTGATTTTTTTGCTTTTAACTAATACGAGAATTCAACAAGCAAGTGCAAAATTAAGAAATGGTTTTGTAAAAGCACTCCTCTGGTGTTGAGAAATTCAATTTTCTTTCTTGATTTCCTATTATTTTTGTCGAAAACTTTGTTATTTATAGAGCGGTATGCTTATTCAGTATCTCTATAGGCGTGAGTAGTTATGTTATCGACGTATTTTTTTTAAAAAAGTGTTGCCAAAAAGGATATTTTTTTGTATCTTTGTCGGGGAAAGTTTGTATATGAACCTAACAACTATTAAGCTTATGAAACGAAACTACACCTTATTCGGAAGTAAAATGAAGTGTTTTAGCTTCTTGTTCCTTTTCTTCTTGTCTTTTTGGCCTGTTGGCACTTTGGTGGCAAAAGGTACTCCAGGATCTGTGTTTACGGATGGTTATTTCAGTTACACTGTGAATGAAGACGGTTATACAGTAACACTTACAGGATGTCCTGAGATTTATGCTGACATGGTAATTCCTCATGTGGCAAGTGACGGATCCAATAGCTACCGTGTCACCCTTATTGCGGATGATGTGTTTCAAGGTAACCAAACCTTGGAGAGTATTAAGATAGGTAGCAATGTGGAGAAACTTGGCGATACGTTCAAGGGATGCACTAACCTGACGACGGTAAGTGATTTGGAGTATGGCATGAGCGTGAAAAGTATGGGTGAGGCTTTTAGCCAAACGGCGATTACCAGTATTGAGATTCCTGCGACTTGCAATGTCTTGAAGGGTACTTTCAAAGATTGCAAAAAACTTACGAGGGTTGGTTGTGCTGATGGCATGAGCGACCAGTATTACGACTATGGACTGAAGGAGATTGGCGATTACACTTTCGATGGTTGTGTGTCTCTTGTCGATTTCAGGCTGCCATCTGATGTCAGGACCATAGGAAAGTATGCCTTCAGAAATTGTGCTATCACAGAAGTTGGCTTTGCTGTGTGGGTTGAAAGCGTTGATGATTATGCCTTTTATAATTGCACATCTTTACATACTGTCGACATTTATAGCAGTTATCCTTTTACTCTTGGCAAGCATGTGTTCGATGGGGCTGACGAGAGATTGCGCTTGGTGTTGCGTCCTTATCCTGACAATGATGATGTGCCGAATCGCTATAAGAGCAAGGAAAATTGGGCAGATTATGCCGATAGGATTGTCTATTACAAAGACATGCGTTTGATGCTCAACGATGATGGAGAAACTGGCATAACTGACTATGACCACACTTACTACTTTGAGAATCACATAGAATATCATCGTACTTTCGAAGAGGCAGGGCAACTTGCAGCTATTTGTTTGCCTTTCCAGGTGGCGAGGGAGGCTGCTGACATATATTTTGATAAGATATATGCCTTTGATAAGATAGTTTATGACGAAACGACCAAATACACCCTAAAATTTAAAGAGGTAGAGGGCGACCTTGCAGAAGGAAATTCTTATATCGTGAAGTTGAAGGATGGCGTTAAGGAGATTTCACTGACCAATAGCAAGGGCATCAATACCTGGGTTGCTTATGCCGTGAGAATCGAGGGAAGTGTATACTATGCAGCGACTGGAGCTGTCAAAAACGACAGGTCTCTTGCAGGTCGGGGATATTTCACGACATCTCCAAAGGATGGAACTTACAATTATACGATAGATAAAAATGGCTCTTTTGTGAAGAGTAGTATGCTCTCTCCGTTCCGAATGTATATTAAGATTTTGAATGCTGATGGCGAAGAGGTCAATGTGGAAGCCAAGAACCTACACCTTGAACTTGTGAAGGAAGATACCAATGGCATCAAGGTCGTGTGTGGAGAGCAGAGTAATAGCAGTAATAAGATATATGCGCTTGATGGTAAACTTGTAAGTTCGGACGGTAATGCCACTCGCCTCCCTAAGGGCATATACGTGAAAGGTGGAAAGAAGATAATCGTGTCCAACTAAAAAGACTGATTTTTGCAAAGTTTGCTGACTTTGCAAGTTCTCAATGTTTGCATAGGTTGAACTTTGCAGTCTTTTTTATATCCGTTTTCGTACATAAATATGGTATTAAGAATATTTCTTCGAGATCGTTCATAGTTTAAAAAGGCTCTATACCTTATATTAAAAATATAGATATAGAGCCTTTGCAATATAGGGGCGAAAGTACTTTTATGTTTGTCTTTATCCCACCTGGCTTCCTGGCTTCACCTTGCCCAGGAGAGAGGTGACGTTGAGGCTTCCGTCGAAGTTGACAGCCGAGAGAATCATGCCCTGACTCTCTATGCCCATCATCTTGCGTGGAGCAAAGTTGGCAACGAAGAGCACGTCCTTTCCGATGAGGTCTTCTGGCTCATAATAAGCAGCGATGCCTGAGCAGATGGTGCGTTCGGTGCCTGTACCGTCATCGATGGTGAACTTGAGGAGCTTCTTCGACTTCTTTACCTTTTCGCAGTTCAGGATGTGTCCTACGCGTATGTCGAGTTTCTCGAAGTCTTCGAAACTTACTTCTGGCTTGACTGGCTCTGCCTTATAGGAAGCCTCCTCGTTGGCCTTCTTGGTGTCGGCAAGTTTTTGGAGCTGCTTCTCTATCACCTCGTCTTCTATCTTCTCGAAGAGGAGCTCTGGCTCGCCCAACTGGTCGCCAGCCTTCAGCAGGTCGGTGCTTCCGAGTTGTGTCCATTCGAAGTTTGGCATATTGATCATCTTGCGGAGCTTCTCAGAAGAGAATGGCAGGAATGGCTCAAAGGCGATGGCGAGGTTGGCAACCAACTGGAGTGAGATGTTCAGAATAGTCTCTACTCGCTTAGGGTCGGTCTTCCATACCTTCCAAGGCTCGCATTCGGTGATATACTTGTTGCCGATGCGTGCCAGGTTCATGGCTTCCTTCTGTGCCTCGCGGAACTTGAACACGTCGAGGAATTGCTCTACCTTCTCCTTTACGTCCTTGAATTCTGCAATGGCTTTCTTGTCCACTTCTTGAAGTTCGCCACAGGCAGGAACCACGCCATTCCAGTATTTCTTGGTAAGTTGCAGGGCGCGGTTGACGAAGTTTCCATATACGGCTACCAACTCAGAGTTGTTGCGCTCCTGGAAGTCTTTCCATGTAAAGTTGTTGTCCTTGGTCTCAGGTGCATTGGCTGTCAGTACATAGCGCAATACATCCTGCTTGCCAGGCAAGTCTACGAGATATTCATGCAACCATACAGCCCAGTTGCGCGAGGTGGAAATCTTGTCATCCTCGAGGTTCAGGAACTCATTGGCTGGCACATTGTCTGGCAGAATATAGTCGCCGTGAGCCTTCAGCATGGTAGGGAATATGATGCAGTGGAATACGATGTTGTCCTTACCGATGAAGTGTACGAGGCGAGTCTCTGGATCCTGCCACCATTTCTGCCATGTGCCCCATTTCTCGGGATGTGCATCACAAAGTTCCTTGGTGTTGGAGATATATCCGATAGGTGCGTCGAACCATACGTAGAGCACCTTGCCTTCAGCTCCCTCTACAGGAACAGGAATACCCCAGTCGAGGTCGCGTGTCATCGCACGTGGCTGAAGGTCCATGTCGAGCCAGCTTTTGCATTGACCGTAAACATTGGAGCGCCATTCTGTGTGTCCTTCCAGAATCCATTTCTTCAGCCAGTCCTGATATTTTCCTAAAGGCAGATACCAGTTCTTGGTAGGCTTCTTTACCAGACCGTGGCCTGGGTTGTTCTTGTTGGTAGGGTTGATAAGTTCCTCTGGTGAGAGGGTTGCGCCACACTTCTCGCACTGGTCGCCATAAGCTCCCTCTGCACCGCATCGAGGACATGTGCCCACGATATTACGGTCGGTAAGGAACTCGCCGGTAACCTCGTCGCAGAACTGCTCCTCTACCTTTTCCTCTAAGACGCCCTTGTCATAGAGTGTGCGGAAGAAATCGGAAGCAAACTTATTGTGAGTAGGTGAAGTAGTACGGCTGTATACATCAAAAGAGATTCCGAAATCCTCGAAGCTCTTCTTGATAAGGTTGTGGTAACGGTCAACCACCTCCTGTACGGTGATGCCTTCTTTTTTAGCTCGGATGGTTACGGGAACTCCGTGCTCATCACTTCCACCGATGAAGACCACGTCTTGCTTCTTGAGTCTGAGATAGCGTACATAGATGTCGGCAGGTACGTAAACTCCAGCCAAGTGTCCAATATGTACACCACCATTAGCATAAGGCAAGGCTGCCGTCACGGTGGTACGTTTAAAATTCTTTTGTTCCATATTAGCTAATATATTTTTGTTATTTGGCTGCAAAATTACAAAAAAATACTGTAATTAGTAGGAAATATTTGCTTTTTTCTTTAGCTAATTGGTCGTTGATACATGAAAAAGTAACACCCCGGCACCCCTATAGCCATGAGTAATTACTTTAATACTATGCAAATTGTTTTTTGTTCGATATGAAATTGTTCTGAATCTTGTGAAAAATCTATGTTCTAAAGTTTAGAACATAAGTTCGATAGTTTAGAACATAGATTTTTGTAGGCTTGAGAAAGTTTAGTTACATTAAAAAAGCCGAAAACATGCTGTTTCGGCTATGCAAAAAGTCTGGATGATGAGTCTTTCCTATGGTAATCTGTAGTCGTGAGCTTCACTTTATGAAGTTGAGCCCCAACTGTATCGCTTTCTTCACGAGCTGTGCCATGTTGTTGGCAGAAAGTTTCTTCATCAGGTTGTGACGATGGAACTCCACCGTGTTGTTGCTGATGTTGAGTTGCTGGGCGATATCGTTGGTGGATAAACCATTGGAGATGTGTTCCAACACCTCAGCCTCTCTATTGGACAAGGAAATTTCTGAAGTGTCCTGGCTGTTGATGAGCCTCATGAACTGTTGGCTGAAATATCCCTTGCCCTGTTCTATCTTGCGAAGGGCAATGAGCACTTCTTGCGGATTGTCGCCTTTCATGACGATGGCATCGGCGTCCTCTTTCATCAGTTGGCGAATCGTCCAGAGTTCTTCGTGCATCGTGTAGACCAGTATCTTGGTGTTGATGTGAGTCTGGTGGATGTACTTGATCAGTTCCATGCCATTGGCATCCTGCAATTCCAGGTCGATGATGGCGATGTCGATGTCTTTTTGCCTGAGCAGAAGGCGGCTTGATGTGATGTTGTTGGTGACATATATTTTGCCGTATTCTCCTGTGTGTTCGATGAGGGCTTGCAGCCCTGTTGAAACGATGGGATGGTCATCTACGATGAGAATGTTCTTTTTCATGTCTGTTTCGTTGCTGTCTGTGATAGGTTTGAGAAGGCTTGGACTATAGTGGAAAACGCACCTCTACTTTGTATTCTTCGTCTTGTTCGCTGATGGTGAGAACGGCTTTTAGGGCTTCTGTTCTCATCTTCAGCGTATCTTTGCCTATACCCATCTTACCCTGTGTGATAGGGTGTTCTGGGGATATGTCATTGGCAATGCAGAGGGAGGCTTGGTTGTTGCTTGCGTCCAGGGTCACGGTAATCATCTTGCTGTAGCCATACTTGATGGCATTCGACACACTCTCTTGAACGATGCGATATACTTCTAAAGCCGTTCGGCTTGGGAGATTCAGCTTCTCAAAAGAACGGCTGACGAACGGTTTGACGATAGTGCCATTCTCTGCGCTCATCGACTGGCAATAGGTACATACCAGCTCAGAGAGAGAGGCATTGTCGAAACGAGGTGGTATTAACTCGTGTGAGAGGCGACGCACATCGTTTCCTACGTTTTTGAGCAAGCGTTCTGCAGCTTCCTTGTCGGTCTGCATCATGATGTTGACGGCGAGAATGTCGTTGCATACGCCGTCGTGCAGTTCCTTGGCAAGTCGCTTGCGCTCTGTCTCCACTCCATTGATATAGGAAGTTTTCTCGGTCAACTCGGCACGTTGCTTCTCCAGTTTCCTGCGGTAGAGGATGATGAGAATGGCGATGAGCAGGATGATGATGGCTATGGTGAGACAGAGAATACGGATGTAGAGCAGGCTCTGCTCGTGGTTCATCTTTTCTATTTGCACCTCTTTCTCCAAGGTCTTGTATTTGACGTTGAATTCGCTCAGCTGCTTGTCGATGTCGCTTTGTTTCAGGGAGTCTGCCTTCTGATAGGCAGCTTTCATGGTGCTGTAAGCTTCGTGTGTCTTGCCCAGATTGTAGAGGCACTCGGCCTGGGTAGCGAAGAGTTTGTCTTGTGGCATCGCCATGTTGACATTGTTGAATCTGCTGATGCTGTCAAGCAGGATGCTCTGCTCGGCGTATCTCTTCTGCTTGCCCAACATTTGCGCCTTGATTTCCAGAATGCCAAGTATGCCGTTGCTGGTTGGACCCAAGTTGCGGCAAGCCTCGTCAGCATAAGCCATATAGTGCATCACGGAATCTGTTTTTCCCAAAGCTAAGTATGACTTGAGCAAAGGTGACAGATATTTGAGGGTCAGTACATTGTAGTTGGCTTCTTTTACCATGCCCCAGAGAGGGGTGAGGAAGTCGATGCTCTTTCGGTATAAGCCCTGTCGCATGAATATAGCACCCTTGTTGGCGTGGGCAGACAGTCTTTCGATGGTGTCATTGGTGGCTGTCGCCTTGTTTTCAGCCTTGTCGGAGTATTCGATGGCTTCACGGTATCTTTTTTGCTCGTTGAAGAGCACGGAGATGCAGTTGTTCAAGTATATCTCGTATTCAGTGTTCTGACTCTCTATGGCTGTTTCCAATCCCTTTTTGTAGTAAAAGAGCGAGGAGTCGAGGTCGCCCAGTCTTCGGTAGCAGATGCCCAGCGAGCCGCACATCCCCATCATACCTTCTTCGTCCTTGATTTTCTCAGCGAACAGTATGCCGTTCTT
>UMEQ01008588.1_pt1 | contig 15342 bp, 9 predicted proteins | sample 1964811 | NCBI WGS metagenome assembly UMEQ01 (sample SAMEA4836026, study PRJEB28245) | human gut metagenome | biome: gut microbiome; material: fecal sample | place: Denmark | collected 2008 | reverse complement strand
CGCTACCGGCGGTTCTTCTAAGTTCCTGGCAGAAAACGGAGTGGAAAACACCCGCGTATACTGGCCAAGCGAAGAAGGTCAGCCTCAGGCACTGGAAATGCTGCACAAGAAAGAAATCGACATGGTGGTAAACATTCCGCGTGACCTCACTCCTACTGAGTTGGAAAACGGATACAAGATCCGCCGTGCCGCAGTCGACCTGAACATTCCTCTGGTAACCAATGCCCGTCTGGCAAGTGCATTCATCAATGCCTTCTGCTCTATGAGCATTGACGACATCGCTATCAAGAGCTGGGACGAATACAAATAATCCGTACCACTTAAAGATATAGATAAATTAATCCCCTCCAGAACTATTTGTAATGAATGAGTTTTGGAGGGGATTTTTTGTGGATATCAGCTTAATGTTTAAGAAAGCACATATATGATTTACCTTTTATCTTCTATGACTCTAACACAACTTATTATACCATTCTGTTCAGAAACAAGATATCATAAGGTACAATTAAAAACAGGAATGACAGATACCGCACTTATCCTTCAAATAATTCCATAAAGTACGATTAAAAGTTTTTTCCATTACATCTACAATCCATTACACATCTCTACATTTCACCTCAAAACATAACTAAAGTTTAGATAAAATATAAAAGCATTTTAAACCATCCATGAAATCGTATGAGATGCAGATGACAATTCTCTAAGTCCACTCTCTAAACTGCAAAAAAGAGGTGCAACTCTTCATATAAAGAATCGCACCCCTATCTTATTCCATTACCCCAAAACAAATCTTCTAACCCGTCATTTATTTTTTTGTGTTGTTTTAGCTATCGCACTCCATGTCATCTCCAAATCTAAAGGATAGGATGGACGATTTACAGACTTAAATGGCAAAGATCTCATATCCAAATTACAAAACCCAGAAGTGAGAGCCATTAAGTGAATAGGAGCAATATCTCTCAACTCAGGATAAAGATACCCTAGCTTTACAACTACTATTTTATAATCCAATGGATTTACACCCAAATTCTCAAAATCACGAAGTGTGGTAAAAGAACGCCGACTATTGATTATTGCAATATGTATTCCACCTGATTCAACCAGCACAGCACCTTGAGACGTTTCCAATAATGAATCTGGTACCATGGCCTTGACAGTCATTTCCAAAGTTAAAGGCCGACCAAATACTGTATCTTTTTTCCCACCAACGGTCATTGTAATCTTACCATTAATTCCGGCCTTAATACATTCATGATAAGCTTCTTCATCAACTAAGCCGGCAAACAATGCATTCTTCACTTTTTGCTTGAGCAATGCTTTTATAAATTGTGGATTATCACCAGGAGCTCCCGCTGTCGTATTATCACCTGAATCAGATATAAAAACCGTACTTTGCGGCAATTGCCCTGCTCGTTTAATCATTTCCTCAGCTGTGCCCGACTCAACATCCAATTCTAACTGATGTCGGATATTCCAAATGCGTTCTGAAAGACAGCAAGCTATTTTTTCTGCTTTCTCCAAAAATTTTTCTCCCTCTGCCACCACAAAAACACGCATGGCAGAACGTGGCAGATCAGCCCAAGCATAACCTACAAATATAGAAGCATCCATTATCCCTTTCTCTTGAACTAATGTGTCCAAACTGGCATAGATAGAATGTAAAGGCTCAACTTCTGTAATACTTTTTTCTCCCGGAACCAAGATAGGAATCGTAACGTAAGCCATTTGAGGATGCAGTCCTCCTCGAAGAACCTTCAACAGATTCTTCGCCGCACGCAACTTCGTTTCTTCATCATCCCGATGAGGAGCCGTACGTAAACAAGTGACCAAATCAAGCCCTTCGACAAATTCATCAGACGGGTTCCCATGCAAATCAAAACTAGCACTAATTACCACCTCATTACCAACTATCGACCTCACAGATTTTATCAAATCCACCTGGGCATCAGAATACCCTTCTACATGCAAAGCCCCATGCATATCCAAATAAATTCCATCTAGTTTACCAGCCAACCTAATACCATTCAAAATTTCATTCTTAAATTGTTCATAGGCTTCCTTTGTCACAACTCCACCGGGCCAAGCATATGCATGCAATATAGGAATAACTTCCACATCCTTTGCATTCTTCAAATAATCACTCCATAAATGTTTTTCACCCAATACTTCTTGCCCTCTCAGAACTCTAAAATCGGACAAACCGGTTCTTAGCGTAGAGAAAGTATTTGACTCATGCCTTATACCACAGGTCAAAATACGCATTTTTCCACTGTTCTCACCTCGTATATAAGAAAACGAACCTAACAAAAAAGAAAAAACAATCAAACAAATTAAATTTTTCATTTCCATATTTTCATTTAAACAAAACTCATCACACAATTACATTGCAAGAAAAAAGGTACTACCATACCAGCAAGATTAGACAAAGGCAAAACTTCCTCAGGAAGTTCAAAACCTAATTCTTCCATAAATTTCCTCCTTGACATGCAACGTTCATATACAGCAGGATAAAGTTCCATCAGTTTCTGCCGTAGCAACTGATCAGCTATAATAAACCCATCTTCCATCCTCGAAGACCCATATACAGGAGAGCGAGGAATAATATCTGACTGTATATACATGCCTGACAATATTTTATTGGTAGACCCCTTATATATAGGAGATGTTGTCCATTCATCAAGATGAATCAAATGCCCAGGATTAAGGTAAACATTAAACTTATCATAAGGTAACAGATTCTCTATCAATTGGTATAGACTTCCACCAGTAACTCCTATTCTAAGATTTCGGAACCATTCATACAAAGCCTCCAAATAGGGAGCCACAAATTCTGAAATATATCCTTTTGCAATAGTTGGCAAGTCATTTATATCGGCTGCCAACCACCCCGCTCGACAAACATTACTTCCCCAATGTGCAATGCTGATTGAACAAGGCTGTCCTAAACACAACTTAGCTCCCACCGGACTAGATAAACCATAATTCTGATTACCCGAACTTTTAATCGTCATATAACAAGACAACGGAAACCCAGTATAACCGGCAGACTGCATAACCTCAAAATCAGTCTTGCCTATCTGCAAATTTTTTAAAACGCGCTTAACTGATTCTGATCCCAATACATTTGCATATTCAAAGAAAGCTATCTCAGAAGGAGATACAAAAGACCTCATGCCATATTCTGGAGAAATCAATAAATCCGTAGCATTCGTTAAATTCGCAGAGGCAACCAAAGAACGTAAAATATCCATTAAATAAGAAGGAATATCACTAGCATGCTGTGTATCTTTCAGTTCACCTGAAATAAAATATTTCCACCCGACAACGCCCACCTTTGATTTATCAGTTATTCCTTCCTCGCGCAATATAGTTTCCAAGCTTCGACTGGTGTCACGGGGTTGACTCATCAATGAGAAAGTCTGAAAACGTTCACAACGTAGCTTGCCTGCCTGAAACAAAGGAGAGACACCTAGATGCCCCTCCCCTTCATTTCCAACCAAAATTAATGGAGCTAATTTTTCTACACTCATAATCAAGAGTGCCTCTTCAAATCTTGGATCAAAATGAACAAGATACATTAAATTGGCAAAATGCTCACGATCTCCATAAACTATCAGATGGCTCAATCCATGAACAATCATTTTATTCCGGCAACATTGTAGCCTTTCTTCCAATTCCTGAACTTGAGGAGGAGCAGGAACCGAAGGGAAAACATAATCAGGAAATTTTATATTCCGCATTATAATTTTTTTCTTCATAAGCCCTCATCGACAAATAATTATTTATTAAAAAACACTCCATCTATACTCCGTGACATGTAGGTAAACGTCATTTTTCAGCAATGCAATAGTAGGAAAATTGGAATGATTCACCGCATCGGGAAAACCTTGTGGTTCCAATGCAATACCAGCTCCCGCATAATAAGAGAAGCCACCTTTTCCAATATCAGAACCATCCAAACAATAACCTGTATAAACCTGCATTGATGGCTGATTGGTATAAATCTCCAATCGACGCCCCGTTTCTTCTTCCGATAGAATTGCAGCTAATCGTACATTCCCATTCGGTAATTCATTAGGAGGATTCATGGAATATGCCAAAGAAAAGCCTTTGTTGGATTTTATCTGAAACAAATCGGAATCCAACGCATCACCAATCAATTTTTCCTTTCTGAAATCAAGTAAAGAATTGTCTAACGGCAATAATCTTCCTGTAGGAATCAAGTTCTCGTCACATTCAATCAATTCAGATGACCTTAAAAACAGCCTATGTCCAAATATATTATGTGACACCTTGCTGCCACACAAATTAAAAAAAGCATGATTAGTCAGATTTACGATTGTATCTTGATCGCAAATAGCCGTACACACCATCTTCAGAATGTCAGTTTCTGTTAAAACATAGCGTATCTCCACCCATAAATTACCAGGATATCCTTCCTCTCCATCACAAAATTCGTGAATAAACGACACGTATTGATCTCCATGTAAACCCACGCCACAGTAAGATTTCCAAAATACATTATGGAAAGCATGTATACCACCGTGCAAATGATGCGTCCCGTTCTCATTTGCCGTTAAATTATAACTACGTCCATTCAATCTAAACTTTGCATTCCCAATTCTTCCACAAACCCGACCAACAATTGCACCATAATAATGTTCTGTAGCCGATTGATACTCTTCCAATGTTTTGAACCCTAACAACACATCATCAAAGCCACCTGTTTTATCCGGTATAACCATACTTATCCACCTTGCACCATAAGATGAAAATCTTGCAATTAAACCATGTGAGTTATGCAATGTAACAAAATCAGGATACGTCATTTTATTTACATATTAGAACATCATCAACAGAACTCAGCCGGGCAATATATACCCGGCTGATCAATTAAAAAATTACCATCCCGGATTCTGAGTCAGATTCGAATCAATATCAATTTGTGATTGAGGTACTGGCCAGAATTCATGCTTGTTTGCTTTAATATTACCAACAACCTGTGGATTCCATTCTGGAGTTCTGGTAGCGTAAACTCCCCAGCGAACCAAGTCAAATTTGCGGTCTCCCTCAAAACACAATTCCCATGCACGTTCCAACATCAAATGATTACGGAACTCGTCTTTCGTCATATTCGCCACCGGTTCCAATCCTGCACGTGCACGTACCATATTCAAATAAGTATAGCATTTAGCATCATCCAATTCATTCAAGACCTCAGCATACATCAACAGCACATCTGCATAACGAATAATGGAATGATCCAAACTCGTATATTGAGAATTATCATTAGGAGTTTTCTCTCTAAACTTTTTGATATGAGGACGATAAAATGTAATGTGTTCCGGATTTCCATTTTCATCTTTCGGCATCAATGCATCATATTCTTCTGGAATATCTGCAGTTGATGTCCAATAGGTAAATTTAAAACGTTTATCATGTTCCTTGTCATAACTATTATAAAAACGGTCTGTCGGAAGGCCATCACTCCAGCCACCTCCATAAGTCAAACCTAATCCAGGTGCATAATAAAGTTCCAAAGGAGCGAATTCGGTATGGATACGACTTCCTTGGTCATAAGTGCCACGTGTAAAATTGATAATCCAAACCCCTTCATTGCCCGGACCTGAGTTTTCATCAAATACTTGTGAATATTCCGGCAACAACTCATATTGAGAACCATAAGCCTTATTCTCCACAAAATCCTGAAGAATTGTTTTTGCCTCCATCAGCTTGTCTGTCTGGTGAAGCGGATAACCAGCCATTGTCAAATAAACTTTGGCCAACATCGCAGCAGCTCCTCCCTTAGTAATACGACCATAATCATTTGCAGATTCCCATTGTTCCGGAAGAACACTGATGGCAAATTGCAGATCCTTAATCACAGCATCATATATTTCTTCAGGAGTAGCACGTACGGCTGTCTTCAAATAGTCAATATCCGAATTTGCTTCCAACAGAAGAGGTACTCCATTGAACACACGAACGGCATCAAAATACAAAAAGGCCCTTAACGCTCTGGTTTGTCCCTCTACCAGTAACTTTTCTTCTTCTGTTATCGGTGCATTGGACAATACTGCCAACAAATTATTTGCATCTTTGACGTGATTAAAGGTATACTCCCAGAAATCTTCAGGTATTTCAGAAGAAGCATTGAATGTAGAAGGCAAACGGGCAATCTCATTGTGATGCGCCCAAGTAGATTTATCGGTTATTTCACAAATATCAGTTCCCCATTCGAACCAACATGGACCAGCCCAGTTACGCGAATAACGGTCTTGTGGAGCACGATATACGGCATTAAGCCCTGCATTAATATCTTCGGCTGTCTGATAAAAATTATCTGGAGAAAGAAATGATTTCGGATGCTCTTCCAAAAAGTCTGTACATGCCCCCAAAGACAGTGAGGCCAACAAAGCAATATTAAGATATATCTTTTTCATAATTTTAGTCATTAAAATTGAGCTTGTAAACCAAATGTATATGTTGTAGTAATAGGATATGAACTACTACGAGTATCATTCCATACATCTCCGTCTTCAGGATCCATTCCTGTATATCCTGTAAAAGTGAACGGGTTACTTACAGATAAATAGAATCTCAAACGAGACATACCTAGCTTAGATGCTGCATTCTGAGGTAATGTATATCCCAATGTTATGTTCTTCACCTTCAAATAACTGGCATCTTCCAAAAATTCGCTGGTAGTTGTACTCAATCTATTGCTTCCAGTTGATGATGCACGAGGATATTTATTACTAGGATTCTCAGGAGTCCAACGATCCAACATTTCTATTCTATTATTATCTGCGGAAGATCCCGACAGTAAAATATAATTATTACCATTATAAACATCACGTCCTTGAGAGAATGTCATAAAAATGTTCAGATCAAAATTCTTGTAAGAAAAATCATTCGTCAAAGAACCATAAAAATTGGGATAATACGACCCACAAAATACACGGTCTTCATCATCAATGACTCCATCATTATTTTGATCTACATATTTCACGTCACCAGGAACATTTCCATATCGCTTAGCTTCTTCCGCCTCGTCTGACTGCCAAATACCATTAGCCTGAATCATATATCTATTACCTATCCCCAGCGGTTTCCCAACCCAATGTGTAGTACCAATACGGTCTGATCCATCTCCTAATGACGTAAGCTTATTTTTATTTGCCGCAATCATAAAAGAAGTTCTCCATACAAAATCACTATCAAAATTGACTGAATTAATCTCCAATTCAAATCCTTGGTTTCGCAAATTACCCAGATTGGCATACGTATCAGGGAAACCGGCTATTGCTGGGATTTCTATATTACGTATCAAATCTTTGGTATTCTTATAATAGTAGTCAAACGTTAAACTCAAACGCCGATTAAAGACCGACATATCAAAACCAAAATCGAACTGTTTAGTGGTTTCCCACTTCAAATCGGTGGACGGCATCGTTGATTCATAATATCCTGCAGCTTCACTTCCATTGAAATTATACGACCCAGTACTCAATCGGGCCATTGTTTGATATGGCGATAAAGCATCTGCATTTCCGGACAACCCATAACTTGCCCTCAACTTCAAATCGGAAAGCCAACTCAAATCTTTCATAAAATCTTCTTCCGACACTCTCCAAGCTACAGCTCCACTAGGGAAATAACCATATTTATTGTTTGCCCCAAAACGTGATGAACCATCTATACGCATATTGCCGGTAAATATATACTTATCCTTCAAGGTATATACCACTCTACCAATATAGGACAACATGCTCCATTCCTGCAAATCCGAAGATGGCTTACGTGCCTCACCAGTTGATGCACCTAAATTATAAGACTCATATACATCGCTTGCAAAACCAGAAGCCGATGCAGTCACCGTTTCCCAACGGTTTCTTTGAGCAGAGAAACCTACTACTGCATCAATATTATGAATATCCTTAAATGTTTTGTTATAAGACAATGTAGTTTCACTAATCCAGTTATAGTTAACCGTAGAAGTTATGTAAGCATATCCATCACTAATTCTTCCATTCATTTCATCTTCACCACTGATAGAACGAGGATTATAAAAATTTTGTCTCCAGCTATCAATTTCTCCAGACAGTTGAGTTCTCAACTTCAATCCATCTATCAATTTCACGTCTAAAGCCAAAGAAGAGGTTATAAGAGGCTCCATGACATTATTCTTAGGTAAATCCGAAAAAGCGACAGGATTGGCTCTCGGGGTTCCCAACGCATTCTGTATCATAGCATAATACTCTCCATTCTCATCTTTTACGGGCGACATTGGATTACCAACCATGGCTGGGAACAATACATTAGTAGCATTTGTTCCTTTTTGTGACACTAAACTTACATTATTGAAAGTAGACAATGTAACCCTCTCACCAAATTTCTGAGAAACATTCAAACGCAAGTTTCCCCTGATAAATCCAGTATTATTTACAATACCTTGCTCATCAAAAAATCCGGCACCTACATGCACTTTTGTATTTTCTGTTCCTGAACTAAAAGAAATCTGATAATTTTGAGTCAATCGTGCCTGTCCCGTTACTTCATTCCACCAATTGGTACTCTGGCCTGCATCGAGCATTTGAAGTTCCGTAGATAAAAAAGCATTGGCCGGCATTTCTATTCCATCCATAGCATAGGAATCTCTTCGCAGCTGAGCGAATTGTTCAGCATTCATCACTTCAATCGGATTATTGAAATGGTTGATACCCCAATACGCATTTACCTCCAAAACTGGTTTACCTACTTTTCCGGACTTTGTCGTAATCAAAACAACACCATTAGCTGCACGAGCACCATATATCGCCGTAGAAGAAGCATCTTTCAATACGCTGATTGACTCAATGTCATTGGGATTGATAGAATTTACTCCTCCATTTGATGCAATAGGAAAACCATCCACGATAAACAAAGGAGAGCCACCTGAGAAAGAGTTATTACCACGAATATTCAAAGATACGCTCGCACCTGGTGCACGATCGCTTTGCAAAGTGTACAAACCTGCAATATTTCCTTGCAAAGCCTGGCTCAAGTTTGCAGAAGGAAGCTTTTGAAGCTCTTTGCTTGATACAGAAGATACGGCTCCAGACAAATTGCTTTTTTTCACAGTACCATACCCAATAACCACAATATCTTCTAAAGATGCTGCATCTTCCTCCAGAATGACATTTAAGGTATTAATACCTTCTGTTTTTATTTCACGTGTCACCATACCTACATAAGAAAATACCAGTACATCTTTATCAGAAACAGACACAGAGAAATTCCCATCCAAATCCGTAATGGCTCCGTTCGAAGTCCCTTTCACTATGACAGATACCCCAATTAAGGGATTTCCAGCCTCGTCTTTAACAATTCCTGTCACTTTCTTTGTTTGTAATACGGAATTATGATCCGCAGTTTCGGCAGATGCAACAGGCATCATTCCCACAACTTGAACAGTCATGGCGCAACACAGCAGACTTGCTACTTTACAAAATCTACCCGCATTACCAAAAAATCTTCTTCTTTCATTCTCTTTCATAGCACAATTTATTAGTTGATACATTGATTACATAGTCCAAATAAGCAATTCAATTCACCCGTATCAAACGGATGATACGACTCTTATAAGCACCTCGCAAAGAAAAATCTACCCCCACATTCATCAGCATTTTACCTGTATAGACCGTTTCAGAGCCCTCTACTCGATATTTTGCTGTTTCTTGCAATCCTCTCAATCTGACTATAGGAGAAGCAGCCGTTTTCGATACTGCATTTTCAAGATATTCAGCTAAATTATAGACAAACACAACCGATTCACTTCCCGATTCATTCACATATTGAAGCACACTACGATTGGTTTCAAAAGGAGAAACAAGCCGATACAAGTTACCACGATGCACAGTTTCACGAATAGACTTAAATTGAGCAATTTTCTTGCGTGCCAATTCTTTTTCTTCATCGTTCCATTTTGTGATATCATATCCTATACCAAGAACTCCACTCATTGCAACGTCAAACTTAAATTCCAAAGATGGATGCTGTCGGTGCCAATCTTCTTGTGTCACCCAGCTTATCATTGTATTTGCCGGGAAAGCATTCAAATATGAATATTGAATCAGCGTACGATCAATAGGATCCGTATTATCACTCACCCAATTACAATCCGTCAACTGCATGATTCCCAAGTCAATTCGCCCACCTCCACTCGCACAGTTTTCAAACCAGACATCAGGAAATTCCGTACGCAATGCAGTGAGCAAACGATACAGATTATCTACATACTTGATACGCACGGCACGTTGATCTTCTACTTCACAAGCCGGAAACCCCGGATCGGCCAATGGCCGGTTCATATCCCATTTGATATACCGTATATTATTTTCACGCAACAATGCAGAAAAACTCTTATATAAATATTGATAAACATCTTCCCTAGCCAAATTCAATACAAGCTGATTTCTCCCTTCATGAAGCGTTCGATTAGGATAATGTAAAACCCAATCCGGATGACTTCGATATAAATCACTATTAGGATTCACCATCTCAGGTTCTATCCAGATTCCAAATTCCAGCCCCATTGCGTTTACCTTATCTATCAACGATTTAAGTCCATTTGGAAACTTTTTCTTATCAACTGTCCAGTCACCCAATCCGGCCTTATCACTCACTCTACCTTTAAACCATCCATCATCAATCACAAAGACTTCCACTCCAATTTCTTTGGCAATCTTCGCCAACTCCAACTGATGTTGTTCGTTCACATCAAATGTAGTTGCATACCAACTGTTATAAAGTACTGGTCTCACCATCTTTCTATAGTTGGGATGGATAATCTGATCACGCGTATAGCTCGCCAAATTCAAAGATACACTCTCCATGCCTCCCTCTGTGTAACCTATTACAAATTTTGGAGTCACCATCGATTGTCCAGCTTTCAAAGTCACTGACTGATCCCAATAATTGACACCTGAAGTCACTTGGACCTCTCCTGAAGCATATTTTTCAAAATCAACTCTCCAGTTTCCACTATACTGCAGAGAACCATACCAATAACGTCCCTGTGTTTCACTTCCACAACCAGCCTCATTCAATGTAAAAAAAGAAGATCCAAATGACCGAAAATCTTTTACCTGTAAGGTTTTCACGCCCTGTGTAAGCAGAGTTTTATTAGGAAGAAACTCACTTCCCCATGCTCCAGACAAATGTGTCAGTTCATAATTTCCACGAGAAATAAAAAACGTACCCGACTGTGCATTCTCTATTAACAAAGATTTTTTCTTTCCGATATTTTCTATTTCTATCCATTTCTCTAGTAAATCATATTCAGGCAATACACGGATATATTCAATTACAGACAAAGGATAATATTTATCTTTCTGATATACTATCAATGAAGGATATCCTTCAATATCACGTTGTTCAGCTCGAATAAACTGTAATTCCAAAGACCTTACATGGTCATCAAATACAGCTTCTAGCATGGGCGTCTTTTCTGAGAAGCCACCTCTTACTGTAACCTCAGGGCCTAAAGCCTGATGAGACAATTCAGGTTGATAACCATCTCCACCAAAATAGTACATTTCAACCAAACCGTTCCGGCCAACAGCCAAATGGTAAACAGCGGATTTTGTCTGTAAAACCCAAGATTGGTTATTGGCACCTACCTGTATTGTTTCCGCTTTCAGAAAAGCGACACAACACAATAGAATCAATAAAGCATATAACTGTTTCATGTGATTTTAATTGTGCCATCCCATAACAACGGGATAGACTTGTTCTACATAAATTATTAGTATTATAAACTCATTATGGAATAAGGTTTATTTTCAGCCGGCAAACCTCTCTATCCAATAAAATTCTCAAATGACACCCTCTAGAAGTATAAGACCTGCATCAAGGTCCAATTACACAACTTCGTAAGAAAACAAGATCAGGTTTCATACTATTAGAGGATTAAGTTTGATACAAAGTAAGCCGTTTAATGAGACATAAAAAATAGATAAAAAGAACATAAAATGGACTATATCCCGATTTCGCAGACTCTCAAAAGCAAGAACACAAGTTTTTAAACAACAGCAATAATACCCAAAAGAATATTTCCTAATTTTGTTCTGAAATCAATAAAAAGAACTATGGACACACAGATTAAGAAAGAAATCGGATTTAAAGGACAAAGAGCCGTAATACTTCCTCCTGCAGTGATAAAAGCAATGGAAATGAATCCCCTGTCGTCCATTCTGCATATCACAGATATCGGGTATTACCCTAAGGCTTCTTATCACTATTGCGAACGCCCCACCCCTATCAACCAATATGTACTTATTTATTGTATCGAGGGAAGTGGATGGTTCACCGTAAAGGAGCATACATATCAAGTTAAAGCTAACCAATACTTCATCCTGCCTGCAGGCGTTCCTCATGCCTATGGAGCAAACGAGCAAGATCCATGGACTATCTACTGGATTCATTTCAAAGGCAAACTAGCAACCTATCTCATTCCAGAGAAGCAAGATCCCATAGAAATAAAACCTTGTGTTCATTCACGAATCCATGTAAGAAACGAACTGTTCGAAGAAATCCTACACATATTGGAAATGGGATATAGCCATGACAACCTATTGTTGGCATGTTCCACATTCTATCATTACCTGGCAACTCTAAAGTTCCTACAACAATTTCGTGATGCCGGGAATGTAGATACAAAATACGACATCATCTCAACAGCCATACATTTTATGAAAGAAAATATCGAAAAGAAATTGACCCTAGAAGAAATAGCCCACCACGTAGGTTATTCCACTTCCCATTTTCTTACTTTATTCAATAAACGAACTGGATATTCACCATTAGCTTACTTTAATCAACTGAAGATACAACAAGCATGCCAATTATTGGATTTCAGCAATATGAAAATAAACCAGATATGCTATAAAATCGGAATAGAAGATACATATTACTTTTCCCGTCTATTCCGAAAAATCATGGGGATGTCTCCCAGACAATATAAAGAAATGCGTAAAGGTTGAATAAACCTCACTCCAAAATCCCCTCCTCTTTCCCCCACAAAAACCAACAAAAAAGGCTGCCATCTCCCGAAGGAAATGACAGCCTTTCGCAATCAAAATCTAAAACTAGTCTACAAGCGGGAAGACAAAGCCCTTACCGCCATTATCGTCAAACTTGGCTCCGGAAGGGAACTTCAGATGCTTGGCATTGTTGCTCCAGTCCCAAAGCATGGTCTCGTCATCTGTAATTTCGCCGGTGTCCTTATCACGCCTTTTGCCGTTCAACGGATAATACAGCACCAGATTCTCGTCACTTCCGTCTACCGTTTTCCACATGAACTGCTTCAACTGCTGAGGTGTGCGGGCCGTCTTCCAGAAACGGATTTCACGAACCAGCTCGTTCGCACCGCCAATCCAGAAACCTACCAGACCGTAAGGCCCTGTACGGATTTCACGGTCGGCCACCAATTCCCCATTCACATATACATAGTTTTTCTTACCGTCGTACACGAAAGCCAACATATACCAGGTGTCGGCCTGTGCCGCAAAGACATCCGCCGGCACGTCAATCTGAGAACCTCCAGTCTTAAACTGAAGCTGGTCGGGACAGATAGTCACGTCGCCGAAGCGAGGATAGATTTCATCGAGTGCACCGGACCCAGACACGAGTTTGGTACCACAGATAGAACGGTTGTTGCTCTGGTATGAGCTACGGTTTACCATGACCTCCATCGTCCACTGGTCCACCTTAAAATCGTCCGGGAACATTTTCGCATCTTCACTGCCGTATCCGTCAATGCGAAGACACTTCGTATTGATGCGCTGCTCCAGTACAATCAATGATTCAGATTCACTGTCAATCACGGGGACCGTACCTCCACTCAGTTTCACCGGCAAAGCATAGCTTCCCTGCAAGGAGAATTTCACATCCTTGAACTTTACCGGCAGGTATTGCTGCGTCTGCCTGGAACTGAACACCACCTCCTTGCCTACTTCATACATTTCGGGCGGCAGCATCAGGTAGTCCGTTCCGTGCTTCTTGTTGTATGCTTCCAGCTGTTCCTTGCTGCCGGCTTCTACCGTCACCGTCTTGGCATCGTTTTCCTGCTGCACCAGCGATACGGTGATAGACTTCACATCGACTTCCTTTCCTTCTTCCACGAATACCTGCGAAGATTCACCAGTCTTGATGTAAGCCCCCTGTGCCGACTGGTATTCACTGGTTGCATCCTTGTATAATTCATTCTGGCAGGAACAAGCCAGCAAGGCTCCTGCGAATATGCTGAAATATAATTTCTTTTTCATAATTCAATTTTTAATCTAACTTACCCGGATAAACCACATTTCCTAAGTGCAAGGCTTCTCTGAGCCATTTGTAAGGAGGAGTATTCGCATAGTCGTATTCCATGTGATACGTGCCGATGCCGCCAATGCGTCTGCCGTCGGGAAGGTCCAGCGTGGCATAATCAAAAATCTGACGCCCTTCCGGATAAGCATTGATTTCCGGACGCACGCTGGTGTAATTATCTACTCCACCTGTCTGCCAGCCTTGCTCAAACTCTACGGTGATAATGGTCTTCCGCTCCCAGTTTTCAAGGTGAGGCTGATTGATTTTCCTAAGGACCTGCGCGGTGGAACGTTCCCAATACGCCTGATAAATATAGTGGTCGATGTACTTGGAAGCCTCGGTAGAAAGTTTCTCAGGCTGGCCGTCCATTACCAGCATTCTGCCGGCCGGACGCAAACGGTCTGAAAGGGTTTTGATAAATACGAACATGTTCGTATTGCCCGAATTTTCGCTGATAATCTCCCCGTTAGCCATCGAACCTGAATGACCATAGCCGGGTTCGTAGTCTATGTCGAAACCATCCAGATTATACTTTTCAATCGTATCACAGATGGCATTTGCATAAGCCTTCACACCTTCCACAAAATTACCACCTCCCTTTTCCACAATCCAGTAATTCTTCGGGTCTTGTCCCGGAGGAGTCATCTGGTCGCCCAGGTCTTGTACAATCCAACACAGCAGCGCTTTTCCTCCCTTGATTTCCTGGAAAAACTTCAAGTCTTTTTTCTGCTCTTCCGAAAGGTTTCCTCGCGTACCCCACAAGGATACGAAGTCTACGCTGTCGGGCAGCATCTTCAGGTAGTTCTGTGCATTACTGCCTCGTCCGGTCCAGTTACCGAACCAGCCGAACCCCTTCACATGAGGCGCCTGACGGTATTCTCTCAGTTTGGCAAAATAATCGCGCATGGAGGGAGTCAGGTCGGCTTCACTTTCCGCCTCCAGCAAGGGAATGTATTTCTCCAGGTTCTCCTGGTTTTCGAACGTTTCTCT
>UMEQ01004867.1_pt1 | contig 16477 bp, 9 predicted proteins | sample 1964811 | NCBI WGS metagenome assembly UMEQ01 (sample SAMEA4836026, study PRJEB28245) | human gut metagenome | biome: gut microbiome; material: fecal sample | place: Denmark | collected 2008 | reverse complement strand
AACTGCTTCGTTTTCCTCCTACTCGATTGATGGGCGCTTTCCTTGCGCTTTTCTTGCTGCTTTCCTTGCGCTTTCTTTTTCGCTTTCTTAGCGTTTTTTATTGCTTCGATAACCAGTCTTTATCCTTCTGGTCTTCTTCGAAATCTTTTTCTGAGAAGAGGTTGGTCTGACCAGTCAGTTCGTCAATCACCTGTTGCTCGCTTTTGCCAGCATCCGGATCAAGGTTTTCACCTTCATTCTCTGAGTCAGAACCATCCGGTTCCTCATCATTATCCTCAGAAGGAGATTCTGGGAATCGGGTTGGTTCCAGTTCCTCAATACTTTCAATCTTCCATGTCGTGAGGCGCTTACCCTTTGCCTTGAAACTCTTCTGCGCAATGAACTGTTCGGCATCGATTTCTTCGGCAGGACGGATGGCATCCACACCGCCATAAGTAACCTTGATGCGTGGATAAACCGTATCGGTAAGCAAGATGAGCTTGCAGTTAGGGTTCTCTCCCATGAAATTCTGATGGCGCTTGGTGGCATCCATCGTGAATCGCTTGATGTATGGATATCCCTGATTGTCGGCATCGTAAAGGATAGCCGTCCAGATCTTGTGCTCATCCCATTTCTCTAAGCGGATGATGTTGTCCTCATAGTGGTTGTTGACATCGAAATTGGTGATGTAGAATTCACCGTTGTCGAGTACTACCAAGATAGATTCATCATCATTGAATTCGCCCAGGAAGCGGCCGTTCTCATCGTAGTTGATGCGGTTTACGTCTGGGTCGAACCAAACCTTTCTGCCTCCTAACGTGCTGTGACCGTGACTCTTCAGACCGATGCGGCGAATGGTGCGCTTGGTAAGGAGATTACCTTTGGCAGCACGTCCCTTGATCAGAATGTCTGAGAAATCTTTCTCCAGGAAGATGCTCTGGCGCTTCTTCGTCAGGTCGGGCTCCATCGTACACTTGATGATTTCTGCCTCTCCATTCGGGTTGGCGGTGAAATAGATGACGCGGCTGCCAGGTGTACCCTGGGTGATGTCATACAACTTGTCGCGGGTCATGGCGGTTACGTTGAATCGCTTAATGAAGTAATCGCCTTGCTTGCCGTCGCGGTAAACACAGTTGTAGATGGTGCGCTTGTCGTTCTTCTTGAATACCTGTACATGGAGGATATTCTTGCCAACGAATATCTTGTCGGCTACCTTGGTGACTTTAAACTTACCATCCTTATAAAAGATGATGATGTCATCGAGGTCGGAGCAGTTGCATACGAATTCATCCTTCTTCAATCCTGTACCAACGAAACCTTCCTGACGGTTGATATAGAGTTTCTGGTTAGCCTCTACCACCTTAGTCACCTCAATGGTATCGAAGTTTCTGATTTCTGTTTTGCGAGGATGGTTCTTTCCATACTTGCCCTTGAGATATTCAAACCAGTTGATGGTTACATCGGTCATGTGAGCCAGATCGTTCTCAATCTCAGCAAGTTCTGCCTTAATCTTCATTAGCAGTTCGTCTGCCTTATCCTTATTATATTTAAGGATTCGCTGCATCTTGATTTCCAGGAGTTTGAGGATGTCCTCGCGGGTAATTTCCCGATGGAAGGCATATTCTACCATACCCTTACCGTCTACTTCGGCAGTAAAGAGTTTGTCCTTGAATGGTTCGAGTTTAGAATCGATGAAGGCAACAACCTCATCCTGACTCTTACTTTGCTCAAACTTTCGCTCCTTGTAGATACGTTCCTCGATGAAAATCCGTTCGAGAGAAGAGAAGAAAAGCTGCTCCTCCAATTCACCCTTTCTGATCATCAGTTCCTTGCGCAGCAATCCCATTGTGCGGTCTACGCTGTGGCGCAACACATCGCTGATGGTGAGGAAAACAGGCTTGTTGTCTTCGATGACACAGCAGTTGGGCGAGATGTTGATTTCGCAATCGCTGAATGCGTAGAGTGCATCCATCGTTTTATCTGATGAGGTACCTGGTGCCAGATGCACAAGAATCTCAACATTTGCTGAAGTAACATCGTCTACCTTGCGTGCCTTAATCTTACCCTTTTCTACCGCTTTGGTGATAGAATCGATGAGGCTGCCTGTAGTCTTACTGAATGGTATCTCGCTGATAACGAGTGTCTTGTTGTCGAGCTTGTCTATCTTGGCTCTTACCTTCAATGCACCACCTCGCTGTCCATCATTGTATTTACTTACATCGATGGCACCGCCTGTAGGGAAGTCGGGATAGAGTTGGAATGGCTCGCCCTTGAGATAGTGGACGGCAGCATCGCAAATCTCATTGAAATTATGTGGCAAAACCTTACTGCTCAATCCCACGGCAATACCCTCGGCACCTTGTGCCAGGAGCAGCGGGAATTTGGCAGGGAGCGTGATAGGCTCCTTGTTTCTGCCATCATAAGAGAGTTGCCAGTCGGTGGTTTTAGGATTGAAAACCACGTCGAGAGCAAACTTAGAGAGGCGTGCCTCGATATATCGGGGAGCAGCGGCACGGTCGCCCGTAAGAATGTTTCCCCAGTTACCCTGCGTATCGATGAGCAGGTCTTTCTGTCCCATCTGTACCAAAGCATCTCCGATAGACGCATCACCGTGAGGGTGAAACTGCATGGTATGTCCCACGATATTGGCAACCTTGTTGTATCTTCCGTCGTCCATGCGCTTCATAGAGTGGAGGATGCGTCGCTGTACCGGTTTCAAACCATCCTCAATATGAGGAACGGCACGTTCGAGGATCACATATGATGCATAGTCGAGGAACCAGTTCTGATACATTCCGCTGAGGTGATGTACAGCAGAAGCATCGAATCGGTTCACCGGCTTATAATCGGAATGTTCTTCGGTCGAAATCTCCTCATTGGCATCTTCTGCAGCATCCTGTTCAGATTCTGTAGAAGAATTTTCCAAATTTGGCGATTTTTCCTCTTCAAGACCGTTTTTATCTTTAATTTCGTCGCTCATATATAGCTTTTAATACTTATTTTATTAATTTATGGCAAAAATACAACAATTTTTCGAGAAAAAAGAGTATCTTTGCCGAAAATTTGAAAAAAATAAGATTTAATCATGGCACAGGAAGATGTTTTTAAGAAAATTGTAAGCCATTGCAAGGAATATGGCTTCGTGTTCCCAAGTAGTGAAATTTATGATGGCTTGGCTGCCGTTTATGACTATGGTCAGAATGGTGTTGAGCTCAAAAACAATATTAAGCAGTACTGGTGGCAGAGTATGGTGTTGTTGCACGAGAACATTGTTGGTCTCGATGCAGCTATCTTCATGCACCCTACAGTATGGAAGGCATCTGGACACGTAGATGCTTTCAATGACCCATTGATTGATAACCGCGATTCAAAGAAGCGTTATCGTGCCGATGTGCTTATCGAGGATCACATGGCTAAGTATGAGGAGAAGATTGCCAAGGAGATTGCCAAGGCTCAGAAGCGCTTCGGCGATAGCTTCGATGAGGCTCAGTTCCGCGCTACCAACCCTCGCGTTCTGGAGAACCAGAAGAAGTTTGATGACCTCCATGCCCGCTATACTGAGGCTATGCAGGGTCCTAACCTCGAGATGCTGAAGCAGATTATCGAGGACGAGGGTATCGTTTGCCCTATCAGCGGTACCAAGAACTGGACAGACGTTCGTCAGTTCAACCTGATGTTCTCTACCCAGATGGGTGCGGCAAGCGATGCTACAAGCAAGGTATATCTGCGTCCTGAGACAGCTCAGGGTATCTTCGTAGATTATCTGAGCGTTCAGAAGACCGGCCGTATGAAGTTGCCATTCGGTATCTGCCAGATTGGTAAGGCATTCCGCAACGAGGTGGTTGCCCGTCAGTTCGTATTCCGTATGCGTGAGTTCGAGCAGATGGAGATGCAGTTCTTCTGCCAGCCTGGTACTGAGATGAAGTGGTTTGAGTATTGGAAGAAGGTTCGTCTGGCTTGGCACGAGGCTCTCGGTATGGGTAATGAGAATTACCGTTACCACGATCACGAGAAGCTGGCTCACTATGCCAATGCTGCTACCGACATCGAGTTTAAGATGCCATTCGGTTTCAAGGAGGTAGAGGGTATCCACAGCCGTACCAATTTCGACCTTTCTCAGCACGAGAAGTACAGCGGCCGTTCTATCAAGTACTTCGATCCAGAGAAGAACGAGAGCTATGTACCTTACGATGTAGAGACATCTATCGGTGTAGACCGTATGTTCCTCAGCGTAATGTGCCACTCTTACTGCGAGGAGAAGCTGGAGAATGGTGAGACACGTGTTGTCTTGCGTTTGCCAGAGGCTTTGGCACCTGTTAAGTGTGCTGTGTTCCCATTGGATAAGAAGTATGGTTTGCCAGAGTTGGCTCACGAAATCGTTGACGAACTGAAGTTCCACTTCAATACTCACTATGGCGATCCTAAGGATTCTATCGGTAAGCGTTATCGCCGTCAGGATGCTATCGGTACTCCATTCTGTATCACCGTAGACCACGAGACTCCAAACGATCATAAGGTAACTCTGCGTTATCGTGATACCATGGAGCAGGAGCGCGTAGCTATCTCAGATCTTCGCAGCATCATCGAGGAGCGCGTAAGCATCACTAGCGTATTGAAGAAGCTTGGCAAGGAAATCAAGAACTTCTAATTAATCAAATACATTTAGATGAATCTTAAGAGTTTGAAATATTTCTTCTTCCTCATGATGGCAGTGATCACACTGTCATCATGTAGCGAAGATGATGCCACCACCGACGAGTATGCCAATTGGCAGGAGCGTAACGACAAGGCGTTCGCCGACACGCTGGCGTATGCCAAGGCGCAGATTGCCGCTGGCAGTACCGAGTGGAAGGTGATACCCAACTATAGCCTTGCCAACCAGACGCCTACTAATATGGGCATCAATGGCAGCCAGGTGGTGCTCAAGTACAAGGACACCGACTATATTGTAGTGCATGTGCTCAACAAGGGCAATGGCAACGGGTCGCCCCTCTATACCGACTCCATCCAGGTGAGCTATCGGGGCAGGTTGATACCTACCGACTCTTATGCCACAGGTTATGTCTTTGACCAATCGTTCACCGGAACGTATGACGAGACGACGGCATTGCCTGTAAAAGCAAAGACCAATAAGGCCTCAAGTCAAAGCTCTGCCGGGTGGATAGATGGTTTTACCACAGCGTTGATGGCGATGCACCCTGGCGACCATTGGCAGGTGTTCATGCCAGCCGACTTGGCTTATGGCTCCTCGGGGAATGGTAGTGTTCCAGGCTATTCAATGCTCCGTTTTGAGATGGTGCTCAAGAGTTATAAGAGAGCTTCTGGCAAGAAGTGGATTACTGAATAATAAGAATAAAGATTTAGAGAAAAGTATGTGCATATGTTTGAAATGATATATGCACATATTTTTTTGTATGAGCGATATACGAGAAATTAATTTATGCTTTATAGCAAGAAGACAGATTATTTGATGGAGTCGATTCGCCTGGGTAGGGAGATGGATCGGCGCGAGAAACTCAATCTTATTGTAGGGTTGAGTATACCTTCTATGCTGGCTCAGATTTCTACGGTGATGATGTTCTTCATCGATGCTTCTATGGTGGGTCATCTGGGAGCTGAGGCTTCTGCCAGTATCGGATTGATTGAGTCAACTACCTGGCTTATAGGTAGCTTGCTCAGTGCAGCGGCTACTGGCTTTTCAGTACAGGTGGCTCATTTTATCGGAGCCAATGATTTTGCAAATGCCCGTCAGGTGTTTCGTCATGCGCTGATTTGCGGTGTGGCGTTCAGCATTTTTGTTTCTCTTCTCTGTGTCGGCATTCATGGTTATCTGCCTTATTGGCTGGGTGGAGGTGCTGATATTGCCACCAATTCCTCTCGCTATTTTCTGATATACGGTCTGGTACTTCCATTCGTTTTCCTTTATCATATATCCGAGATGATGCTGAAATCTGCGGGCAATATGCATACACCTAGTGTGATGGCTGTATTGATCTGCATCTGCGATGTGATATTCAATTACCTGTTTATCTATATCCTGAAGTTGGGTGTTGTGGGGGCAGCCTTAGGAACGGCGATGGCTTATGTCTGTATCTCTCTGCCTAATCTTTATCTTGCAGGTTTCAAGAATAAGATACTGAATCTCCGTCAGGACCATGTCCGTTTCCGTTGGGTCAGGTCGTATGTTCATAATGCCTGTAAAATAAGCATTCCGATAGCCATACAGAACATATTGATGAGCGGGGCGCAGATAGTGAGTACCATGATTGTGGCACCTCTTGGCAATATAGCCATTGCTTCCCATTCTTTTGCTATTACTGCTGAGAGTCTTTGCTATATGCCGGGCTATGGTATTGGTGATGCGGCTACCACTCTGGTGGGACAGACGCATGGAGCAGGGCGAGTAGGTTTGTGCAAGAATTTTGCTTATATGACAGTAGGACTTGGAATGGCTGTGATGGCTGTGATGGGAGTGGTGATGTATGCCTTTGCTCCTGAGATGATTGGCGTTCTTTCTCCGGTAGAAAGTATCCGTGAGATGGGTACCGTCTGTTTGCGCATCGAGGCTTTTGCTGAACCATTCTTTGCAGCCAGCATCGTGACCTACTGTGTTTGTGTAGGAGCGGGCGATACCAGGAAACCGGCGATGATCAATCTCGGTACCATGTGGCTGGTGCGCCTCACTCTGGCTTATGCGCTTTCCAAGAGCTATGGCTTGGAGGGAGTATGGATAGCGATGGCTACCGAACTCACATTCAGGGGAATTCTCTTCCTTATCCGCCTCTTCAGAGGTTCATGGATGAAGAGTTTTCATGTAGGTTAGGATTGGTCTTCTGCCTCCAATGTTAGTTTTAGGTTAAGATTTGCATACATCGGGAAGATATTCTCTAAAATGTTTGCAAATCTTTTTTATTTTTCTTAATTTTGCATCGCAGACAGTAACCATGTTGCTGGTTTTGCCGTTATATATAGGTGAACTTGTTAAGTAGCATGATATATATAATAAGGTATATAGAAAGAATGATATAGAAAACAATAAATATATAAATAATTAAAATCAGATGAAACTAAGAAAGATTTTTGCAGCAGTTGTGCTGTTCCTTTCTGCAGGTACAGCGATGGCACAGCAGATGCCAGCTATTCCGGTAGACAAGAATGTGAAGATAGGTTGTCTTGATAATGGATTGACTTACTACATTCGTCACAACAGTTATCCTGAGCATGTAGCCAGTTTCTACATCGCACAGAAAGTGGGTTCTATCAATGAGAATGATGACCAGCGCGGTTTGGCTCACCTCCTCGAGCACCTCGCCTTCAACGGTACCGATCACTTCAAAGGTAATTCCCTCCAGGATTACCTGCAGAGCATCGGCGTGGAGTATGGTAGAAATCTCAATGCCTATACCAGCGTAGAGAAAACCGTATATTACTTCACCGATGTACCTACTACCCGCCCTACAGCCGTAGATTCATGCATGCTCATCCTCAAGGATTGGAGCAACGGTATCTCTCTTACCAAGGAAGCCATCAATGACGAGCGCGATGTGGTACACAATGAGTACCGTATGCGCATTGTAGGTCAGCAGCGCATGATAGAGCGTTCACTTCCTAAGCTCTATCAGGGCGAAAAGTATGGCTACCGTTTCCCTATCGGTTTGATGAGCGTTATCGATGGCTGTAAGCCAGAAACTCTCCGTGCTTACTACCACAAATGGTATCGCCCAGACAATCAGGCTATTATCATCGTGGGTGATGTAGATGTAAATCATATCGAAGCTAAGATTAAGGAACTCTTCTCAGGTATCAAGGTACCTAAGAATGCCGCTAAGATAGAGAAGGTAGAAGTATCTGATAATGATTCTGCCATCTATGTTATCGACAAGGATAAGGAGCAGCAGGTTGATCTCTTCCAGGTTTATATGAAGCACAATGCAGTGCCTGATTCTCTGAAGAGCAACATGAGCTATCTCCTGAAGGGATACATGGATAACGTGATTTCTTCTATGATTGCTGCCCGTTATGCTGAGAAGGCATTGGAGCCAGACTGTCCATATCTCCAGGCAAGTGCCGGTGATGGTTCATACCTGATTTCAAGCACTAAGGATGCTTTCACCCTTACCGGTGTGGCTAAGCCAGGAAAGATTAAGGAGGCTTATGCTGCTGTTCTCCGCGAGGCACAGCGTATGCATGAGTTCGGTTTCACAGCTACTGAGTATCAGCGTGCCAAGGATGAATTCATGAGCCAGGTTGACAAGGCTCTTGCCAACAAGGATAAGATGAAGAACGAGCAGTTTACCACCCAGTATGTGGATAACTTCACTTCTAACGAGCCTATTCCGTCAGTAGAAGAGGAGAGCCAGATCTGGAAGATGGTAGTTCCAAACTTGCCTCTTGAGGTTATCAACAGCTATGCCAAGCAGCTGGTTTGCCAGAGCGATACCAACCTTGTATCATTGGTAATGATGCGCGAGCAGGCTGGTGCTGTTTATCCTACCGAGCAGGAACTCTCTGCCATTGTAAAGCAGGTACGTGCTGAGAAACTCGAGGCTTATGTGGATAATGTTAAGCAGGAACCTCTCATCGCTCAGGCTCCTAAGGCTGGTAAGATTAAGAAGACTGTTGAGAACAAGAAGTTGGGCTTCAAGGAGTTGACTCTTTCTAATGGCGCTAAGGTGGTATTGAAGAAGACCGATTTCAAGGACAATGAGATTGCTTTCGCAGCTTCAGCCAATGTGGGCTATTCTACTTTCGGCAAGGAAGACTTCCTGAATGCTGCATTTGCAGCAGATGTGCTCGATGCTAGTGGTCTTGGCGATTTCTCAAGCAATGAGCTTGATAAGGCTTTGGCAGGTAAGCAGGCTGGCGTTTCGTTCAGCTTGAGTCCTTTTAATCATGGTTTGAAGGGTAATTCTACTCCTAAGGACATCGAAACCCTGATGCAGCTCATCTATCTCAAGATGACCGCAGTAAGCAAGGACCAGAAGAGCTTCGACAATATGAAGAGCATGATGGCTACTGTTCTTGCCAACAAGAGCAACAACCCAAGCCTCGTATATCAGGATTCTGTTCAGAGCACCCTCTATTTGGGTAGCAAACTTGCCCGTGTGCCAGAGGCAAGCGATATAAAGGATATCAACTACGACCGTATCCTGGAGATTGGTAAGCAGTTCTACGGCAATGCCAAGGACTTCACCTTCTATTTCGTAGGTAACTATGATGAGAAGACTCTCCTCCCACTCATCGAGCAATATATTGCCAGTCAGCCAAACAATGGCTTCAAGCTGAAGAACAAGCAGATTCCTTATGCTAAGGGTAAGGTAAGCAATGTCTTTACCAAGGCAATGGAGAATCCACAGAATCAGGCAACAGAGATTTGGTATACCAAGGCTCCATTCACCTTGCAGTATATGGTTCTTGCTGATGTTTCAGCCCGCCTTTTGGAGATGAAGTATTTGCGTACTATCCGTGAGGAACTCAGCGCTGCTTATCATGCAGGAGCAAACTATGGTTTGCTTCGCGATTATGATAACAAGGCTGCCATCTCTATTTCAGCCGTGGCTCAGTTGAACCCAGAGAAGTCGGATATCGCTATTCCTTACTTCTTCAAGGGTATGGAAGAGACCGTAGCCCAGCCAAATGCAGAAGACCTTCAGAAGGTAAAGGAGATTCTCCTGAAGCAGGCTGCTGTTAGCGAGAAGTCTAACGGCTATTGGCTTGGTGCGTTGAGCACATACGAGCGTATGGGTGTTGATACTCATAGCGATTACAAGGAGATGGTGAAGAATCTGAAGGCATCTGAGATTTCAGACTTCCTGAAGAATGTCATCTTGAAGAGTGGTAATCATTTCGAGATCATCATGAAGGCAGTGAAGAACGAGAAGTAAAATCTCGGACTTGATATAATAAACGAAAAAATCCCGTTGTACAAGCCAGATGGCTGACAACGGGATTTTTACGTTTTTTTCTTTTCCCAAAATTTTTGAAACTCATCATTTAAGAGTCGTTTCGAAAAATCTCTCTTTAAAAAGAAAGGATGCGTCCTTATATTGTATAAGAGCATCATCTTTCCTCCTTTACTTCTTGTTTCTGAAGAGTATTAACCTCTTCTCTTTGCCTTAGAGGCAAGAGCCTCGCGGCGATCCTGAAGAATCTGTTGGCATCTATCGATAGCCTGATTCTGATTTTCTGAATTTACCTTAATTAAATCATTCATAACCTATTGATATTTGTTAACCGCTTGCAAAGATAGGGGTTTCTACCTATTTCTAGGTATAAAATGCATGAAAATACGTGTTTTATTCGTTATTTTTTGATGTATGTCAAAAAAAAGTGCAAACGTTTGAGCAGTTTTCCCCCTTTAGAATGATAATTAGTATTTCCTGAACGATTTTTTCATAGTCTTTTAAACGAATTGTCATAGTATTCGTCTATAATAACGTAGAAAGAGCAGAAATGCTGAGTTTTTAGGGAGATTCATACCGCGAAATAGGGATTTTTCTTATCGTATTTCCGATTTTTTTGCGAACTTTGCACCCGAAAGAACAATAGGAAGTATTGGGTATATATAAATAAGAGTGATAAAAATAAATATATAGAAAGCAATGAAAAAGGTATTTCTTTTGGCTGCCCTCGTGCTCGCATGCACAGCTGGCAGCAACGCAAGCGCTATGAACGAGGCAGCGCTCAATGCCTCAATGTCTGAGATGATGCCGGTAAAGAAAACGACTAAGAAGACAACAAAGAAAACTTCTAAGAAGACTTCAAAGAAAACTACGACCAAGAAGACTTCTACAAAGAAAACAACTTCTGCTGCATCTAACACAACAGTTGCGACTGCAACAACAACTGCTGCAACAACCAGCAATGCCGCTACATCTAGCAGTACAACCAGCAATGCAGGCTCAGCCGTTGCAGGTATCTTGGGTGCTGTACTGGGCGGAAACTCTAACAGCAGCAGTTCTGCAGGTAGCAGCATTATCAATGGCATTCTGAATAATGTAATCGGTTCAGGTACCTTCAGCAAGCAGGATCTCTGTGCCCATACCTGGAAGTACAGCAAGCCGGGATGCGCCTTTACCTCTGAGAATCTCCTGGCAAAGGCTGGCGGTGAGATTGCTGCCAACAAGGTAGAGGAGAAGTTGGGTGAGTATTACAGCAAGTTTGGCTTCAGCGGCTCAAATACCTATTTCACCTTCAAAACTGATGGAACTTTCGCTGCCAAGATAGATGGCAAGTCATGGCAGGGCAATTATACTTTTGATGAGAAGACTCACGCCATTCAGATGAAGGGCTTGCTCTTGAGTATGTCGGGCTATGCTACGAAGACTACCAACGGCATCAGCCTGCTCTTCGACCAGACAAAGTTGCTCAACCTCATCAAGACCATGGGTGCCCTCAAGGGCAGTTCTACCCTCAGCGCTATCGGTACTATCGCCAATAATTACGATGGTATGCGTGTAGGTTTCGAGATGACTAAGTAATCCTGAAGGATAGAATCCATAACTGAGCCTTCTGTTGGAGTGGGCTCAGTAGATGATAATCGCCTTGTAAGAAGTAAAGCATCTTTCAAGCTATGCTTTGCTCTTAGCAGGGCGATTTTTCTTATTTATTTCACGTTCAGTTTCAAAGTCTTTACATCCTTGCTGTTGGTTCCTATCATAATCTGGAAGTCGCCTGGTTCTATCACGTGCTTCAGATCTGCGTTGTAGAACTTGAGCATATCTGGGGTGATATCAAAGCTTACCTCCTTGCTTTCACCTACTGCCAGATGGATGCGCTGGAAACCTTTCAGTTCCTTTACAGGGCGGGAGATGCTGGCTACCATGTCACGGATGTAGAGCTGCACAATCTCGTCGGCATCGCGGGAACCGTTGTTCTTAACGGTGACGCTAGCTGTAATCTTCTTGCCATCCTGCCATTCGGTAGCCTCCTCATTGCTGATGCCGGCCTCCTGACTGCTCAGGCGGAAGTTGCTGTATGAAAAGTAGGTGTAGCTCAAACCGTAACCGAAAGGATAGAGCGGACCATTGCTTACATCCAGACAGTTGCTGGCAAACTTGGCAAACTTCTCATTATCGTCTGCTACAGGGCGTCCGGTGTTCTGATGGTTGTAGTAGAGAGGCTCCTGACCGGTAGTCTTAGGCATCGAAGTGGTGAGCTTACCCGATGGCGATTTGTCGCCAAAGATGACATCGCAGAGTGCATCGCCCATCTCTGAACCTCCAAACCATACATTCATGATGGCTGGTACATGGGCTTTCTCCCAAGTAAGAACCGTAGGACGGCCCGCAAAGTTGAGGAGCACTACAGGCTTGCCCGTCTTCAGAAGTTCGGCAAGCAGTTCGCGCTGTACATCCGGCATCTCCAGGTTGGTACGGCTACCGCATTCACCGCTCATCTCGGCACTTTCGCCCATAGCACATACTATCACGTCGGCCTCTTTAGCTATCTTCAGCGCTTCAGCCTTCATCTCAGCCTCGTTGCCCCAGTTGATCGGTTTACCGGATTCGCCGTTTTGCTGCAGTTCCTTATTGCGCCAGATATTGCTTCCCTGGGCATATAATAAGGTGGCTTTTCCGGCAAGTGCATGCTCCATTGCCTCTTTGATGGTGGTATATTTAGATGGTACCTGTGCCACGCTCCATGTACCGGCTATGTTGTTTCGGGTGTCGGCAAGCGGACCTATCAGGGCTATCTTTCCTTCCTTTTTCAGTGGCAGGATATTTCCTTCGTTCTTCAGAAGCACGAAGGTCTCTGCTGCTACATTGCGGGCTGCCTGACGGTTCTCAGCGGTATAAATCTCGCTCTTGCTGCGCTTGGTGTTGCAGTAGCGGTAAGGGTCGCTGAACAGGCCCAGTTTATATTTCGCTTCCAGAATGCGGCGGCAGGCGATGTTCACATCCTCCTCGCTCACCTTTCCTTCTGCTATGCTCTTTGCCAGATGCTTTACGAAGGCGTTGGAGCACATGTCCATATCGGTACCCGCCTTCAGTGCCTGTTCTGAAGCCTCCTGAATGTCTTTTGCCGTTCCGTGCTGCAGAATCTCGGCGATAGAAGCGTAATCGGTAACCACGAAACCGTTGAATCCCCACTGCTTTCTCAAGACATCGGTCATCATCCATTTGTTGGCTGTAGCAGGTGTGTAGTCGATGAGATTGAATGAAGACATCACGCTGCCTACACCAGCCTTCACCACTGCCTCGTAAGGTGGCAGATACTGGTTCATCATGCGCACGCGGCTCATATCTACCGTGTTATATTCCTTTCCGCTCTCAACGCCTCCGTACAGGGCAAAATGCTTCAGGCAGGCCATGATGCGGTTGGCTCTCAGAATCTCTTCTGTGCGCATATCCACGCCCTGGTAGCCCTGAGTCATCGCTGCTCCCATCACGCCGCTCAGATAAGGATCCTCGCCATTTCCTTCGCTTATTCGTCCCCAGCGGGCATCGAGTGCAATGTCTACCATAGGAGAGAATGTCCAGTTGATGCCGTCGGCACTGGCTTCCTTGGCCGATACTTCGCCTACTTTCTTCAACGCCTCGGTATCCCATGAGCAGGAGAGGGCGAGAGGGATAGGGAACACCGTTTCGTAACCATGAATCACGTCCATACCTACGAGCAGTGGGATGCCCAGACGGCTGTTCTTGATGGCGATTTCCTGCAGAGCCTTGATCTTGTCGAGCCCTTTGATATTGAAAACTCCGCCCATGTTGCCCTGGGCGATATCGCTGCCTACCTGAGTATCAAGTGCGCCGCCGGTGGTGATGTCGCCAGCTACCATCAGGTTCAGCTGACCAATCTTCTCCTGTAGTGTCATCTTCGCCATCAGTTGGTCGATATACTCCTTCATGGGTAGAATCTTGCCTTTCTTGGTTGTGGCAGTTACTTTTTTCTTAGGGGCTGCGGTATGGGCGAAAGCAGGTGCTGCCATAGAACCAGCCAAAAGAAATGTGAGTGATAAAAGTGCTGTTCTCATTGTTTATTATGTTAATTGTTATTTTTGATACTTATCTTCTATTAAGACCATGCAAAGATAATAAAAAAGATGATACGATGCGCGATAGAAATGTTAAAATGTGGATGATTTTTCCTTTTTTAGATATAAATGTGTCTGATAATGAGATGGATAAGAAAAATGGAGAATATATAAAAAGTGGATGCGGTATAGGCGAAAAATGCGAAGAAATCTACATTTCTTCTATATTTGATTTGTCGTTTCCGATTTTTTTATTACTTTTGCACATGAAACCTCATGAAAATAAATCAATCTTAAACGGAATCAAGTTGATGTATCGCGTAAATGAATTATGGGGAAAGGCATTCTTCTTCCTGCTCTTTGTCTTGATGCCTCTTTCTCTTGCAGCAAAAACAACAGATAATATAGAGCAGCTTTTCCTGAGTCTGGACAACGCCATTGCCCATTCGGCTGATTATGTGAAGGTACGTGAAGCCCGAATTCGCGATTGGGAGCAGAAACTGAAGACCGCCAGGCGCCTAAGCAGTAAGTATGATGCCTGTTTTGCGCTCTTTGAGGAATACCGCTCCTACAAGAACGACATGGCGCTGAAATACATCAACCAGTGTTTGGAACTTGCCTTCAGAATGGGCGATAAAAAGAAGGTGGGGAATGCCAAGGCGCTGCTTGCTTTCCAGGAATCTACCACGGGCGATTATGCCGAATCGTACGACCTGCTGAAGTCTGTCAATATCGCTGATCTTGATACTGAGGGCAAACGAAACTACCTCTGGGCTTGCCAGCACCTGTATGGCGAGATGGCATATTATTCCAACGTTCCTTCCTTGAAGAAATATTATGCCGGCAAGCGTAATGCCTATCAGGCTGCAATAGACAGCACATTCAGCCATGATGATGACCTTTATCTGCAGATGCAGGAGGTGAGGGTACGCGATGCAGGCAATATGAAGGAGGCTTTGCGATTGAGCGATAAGCGGCTGGCGATGACGAAACCGGGCACCCATCAGTATGCCATCGTTCAGTTTTATCGCGGCATGACCTACAATCAGTTTGGTGATAAAGAACAGTTCCTCCGCTGCCTCTTGCGTTCTGCTATCTGCGATGTCCAGTTGGCTGTGATGGACCAGGGTTCTCTTTGGGAAGTTGCCAATCTGCTCAACGCCGAACTGGGCGAGCAGAAGCGCTCTCACGAGTATATCAAGTTTGCCTGGAAGTCGGCTACCATTTTCAATACGCCTAGCCGCAGCCGCCAGATCATGCCTGTGCTCACGCAGATTGAGGAGGGCTATCAGAAAGAACTTTCTTCGGGCAACCAGCATCTGCGGCTCATGGTAGCGTGTTCTGCCATGCTTCTCTTTGTGGTTATGCTCTTGCTCTACTATGTCAACAAGCAGCGCAAGCGCATTGCTGCGGCCCATCATAAGCTAAAGGAAACCAACCATGCCTTGCAGTTGGCAAATGAGCGTCTTAACGAGATGAACCAGTCGCTCAATGAGATGAACCAGTCACTCAACGAGAGTAACAAGATGAAGGAAGTATATATTGGTCGATTCCTGCGCCTTTGTGCCATCTATGTCGACAAGATAGAGACCATGCGCAAGCGAGTAGTGAAACTGGTGAAGGCTAGAGAACTCAACAAGTTGCTGGAGCAGATGCAGGCTGGCGAGGCCTACATGGGCGAGCTGTATGAGTATTTCGATTCCGCCTTTCTGAAGCTCTTCCCTAACTTTGTTGAGGAGTTCAATGCCCTCTTGAGACCTGAAGAGCGTATCGTGCTCGAAGATGACAGCCGTCTTTCTACCACCCTCCGTATCTTTGCCCTTATCCGTCTGGGCATCGAGGACAGTTCTAAGATTGCCGAGTTCCTTCACTATTCTGTGAACACTATCTATAATTATCGCGCCAAAATCAAGAATAGTGCCATCTGTGACAGGGAAGAGTTCGAGCAGCGTGTGAAGCAGATTGGCATGAAATAAGCCTTTCAGGGCGTGATGGGTGAAATGTGCTGCAAAGGTACAACATATTTCTGTTACTGCCAAAAATCGCACTGCAGAGTCCTGTTAAACGGATTTAACACTCGTATTTTTCCGAGCCAATAAAGCCTACTCATAGTTTTAGCAGGAGAGAAACTATGAGTAGGCGAGCAGATATCAATAAGTTTTACCGGAAGAGAAGATAGGTTTGCTGATGGACGTATTGGTTTTCATCAGGTAGACCTAATCGTTACAGTGTGACAGTTGTGACAGTTGTGACAGTTGTGACAGTTTTCAGGGGTACCCCTCCCTTTTTCTCTATTTAGAAGTTACTTATATATTTATATTTATATATAAATATATAAGTATATATATAATACTTACAGATTGAAAGTAGGGGAAATGCATGTACCCCTCCGCTGAAAACTGTCACAACTGTCACAACTGTCACGCTTTTAACGCTTTGCTCCTTTCCCAGAAGATCATCTGAAATCTTGTTGCTTGAAATGATATGTCAAGTTTTTTTTGTAAGCAGCACGCAAACTTGCGG
>UMEQ01007670.1_pt1 | contig 17810 bp, 18 predicted proteins | sample 1964811 | NCBI WGS metagenome assembly UMEQ01 (sample SAMEA4836026, study PRJEB28245) | human gut metagenome | biome: gut microbiome; material: fecal sample | place: Denmark | collected 2008 | reverse complement strand
GCCATTTTATTCTTTCTTTTTGGTTATACCTATATAATATAGTAATATTGAGGGAAAATTTCAAAAAAAACGCCAATATTTTGAAAAAAGTATTGGAGCTTGATTATATTGAATGATGCTGTTGTAAAAATATCGTACCTTTTAGTTCTTGTTATATCCGAATTTTCTTGTAAACAATACATCTTTCCAATGTGATTCCCTATCAATGATGATTTGGTCATCAGTATCCTTATTGAATGTTTCGAGAATTGTGAAATAGAAATTATTCTTGATATAGTCTGTACCTAATTCCTTTAGAAGTTTATTTCCTCCATGGCATGTACGAATGTATGTTTCCCATCTACCGAGAATCATATCTTCACCATACGCTGAACCAACATATTGTTTTCCTGTATTTGAATCTACCAACAGATACACTCCTTTTTGATTTTCAAGAGCAGAACGCCAACTATCTTTTGTGATGAGATTCTTAAGAGATAGCCATGAAACATTCACGTTGGAATATCCAGGAAAATAGTCGTTGTTGTAAACATTGGGCAGAATCTCTTCAACAATGCACTCGGGCAAGACATTCTCTCCTATTCTGATAAGATTTTGACTATGATTTTTGAAGCGAACAACAATTCTGCCAATGTATTCCTTGTATTCATCCAACTCTTCATATTCATATCCAACTCCATTTTGAATACCAAGATCTTGAACAATCTTTCCTATATGGAATAGTAACCAACAGTCTTGTTTTTGAGGGATAGGGACAAAACCTAAGGTAATGTTTCCATTAGAGAAATTGCTTTTTCTTGCATAGTTCCAGTATTGACCGTCAAGCATATGTTGCTTGCTTTCTTCAGTTTGGTCTGTATAATAATCAATAGCTGGTCTTTTTGTTCCGAAGTTTAAATTAAATCTAACTTTAACGTTTTTAATATCCGGAAGTCTGAGAATATCATTAAGTAGTATCATAATGTCTTATGCTTTAAATTATAAATAAGTAATAGTCCCCTGTCCTCTTTGCCTATATCTGTATAGCGAAAGTTATGAGAAGACAGGGGGTATGTATGATAGTCCTTTTTGTCATTATGTTATTTACAAATGGAAGAACATCAATATTTTAATTATCCATAGAACCATTTTATGCTTTAGTTCTTAATCGCGATAGTCGTATTCTGATTTTAACGCAGAGAAATCTCGATTATTCTCTTTAAAGACTTTTTTCAGAGTTTTGTAGCAAGATGCGTCTTGCCAACTCATATCATTGTTGATTTTTGAGCGGAAAATGCTACCCACCTCTTCTGCAGCATCTAAATCTCCCTTTTTGATATAGGCGTTAATCAGTGATAAGTACATAGCGTCATACTGCTCCGTAATATAAGCTGTACCTTCTTTCTGGAATTCTTCTGGAATGGTGACATTATTTAATGATGTTTTGGCTCCATCAAGATCGCCTTTATTTACCATCTCTACAACTTGTTCTGAAAGAGCCTTAACTTGTTCTTTTGGACTCATTTCTTTAGGGACGAGAAAAGCGATAAGTAAGGCAATCACAAAGAGAACAACAATTCCAATAGCAATTTTTTTACCTTTTTTCTTGCTATTCTCTCTCTTTCCCTCATACTCGTCTATGAGTTCTTGAGCTTGCTGATCATTAGGCAATGCTACCTTAACTTTTGCGATAACTTGTTGCAATTTCTTTCTCCATGCTGGTGTTACTGGATCATTACCATCTAGCATGACAGAATCTGCTTTACTATTGCCAATACAGAGAGTCAGAAATTCAATTAAATCTTCTCTGGTGTTTGGAATAGGGAAGTTTTGGATGAGCTGTGCGGTTCTGTCATTTAACTGGCGTTTTACCTGATAGCCACGGGTTCTTATCGCACTTTCGTCTTTGTTATCTACATTAGCTGTTAACTCTGCATACTGAGCTTGAATTTCGTCAATTTTCTGCATCAGCAAGCGAGTGGATGAGTTGGCTTCCACATTAGTGAACTCATATCCACATTCAGGACATTTTGCAGCCATAGAAGGAACAATTGCACCACAAGCAGGGCACTTGCGTACATCACCATATTTCTCTGACTTTGGTGCGGAAGGTTGAGCTGATTTCGCCTTTTCCATCTCCAATTGATACTGTTGGCTCGCTTTTGCTTCCTTCTTCTTGAGTTCCACAAGACGGGCATCCAACACCATTTCGAATTCGTCAAGGTCAATGCCCATGGCCTCGGCTTTCTTAAAGAGAATCTGTTTCTCCTTTTCTGTGAGCACACCATCTGCCAATGCAGCAGTGATGAGTGCTTCTAACTTCTCGTTGTACATAGTAGATAAATTTATTTGTTATTATATTCTTTTATACGTATTAATTATGCTTCTCGTAGAATCTTGCCTCAAGCACCATTTCTACCTCGTCGGGATCTTCTCCCTCCTTAACAGCACGGCGTAAGACAATCTCCTTCATTTTGTCTGTCAGCTCATCACTTGCTGCTGCAGAATTGATGAGCTCCTCAAGAGCATCTGAGAACAGGTTGCCAGGAGACTTCTGTATGGTTGGAATCTCTTCGGATTCTTCCTGGATATTCCCTGTTTCTTCTTGGGTATCCAGTGTCTCTTCTACTACAGGAGGAGTCTCTATGTCTTGATCCAATTCAGGCAGCGGAGGAACAGAATTGTCTTCTTCTGTTCTAAATCCAAGCGATATCCTAAGTCATTCAGTCCACACTCATCATTTATGATCTGAGCACACTCACCTAAAATGCAGTCACATTTGAAGGTGATTAAATAAACTTTCTTTTTGTTCTCTGCCATAGTTTTATTATTCTATTTTTCAAATGCGTTATAGAATGAAATGATGGTATTGGCGAACCAATCTACCAAATCATCCTCAGATTTGTCCAAAGTGTCTGATACAAGCCATGCCCACTTGTTCTCATTCTTAGCTCCTTGCTTCAGTATCAAATTTGGTAGTTGAGAGATGATATTGTTATTTGCAATGAATTGCTGCATATGATTTTTAGCTTCCTCGCCTTTATATGTCGTAATCGTTACTGTGGCAATTCCATAGCGAACGCTGTAACCGCAGTCGTAAAAAAAGCCATCGTGGGTTGGAGAACTTAAACTGACATATGGTCGTCCCAGGGGATTGTTAATGTGCGATTGTACTTTGTCCTTGACTTTTGCAATTACTTTATCCCAAAGATTATTGCACCATGCTATCTTTGCTTCTTGTGTCTCTTTGTTATTTACTTTGGCATCATCCGAATCGTCTTCGGTGTCAGGCTCAAAAGGCAACTCTCCTGAGTTATTGTGCTTTATCAACTCCATGAATTCGTCGAAGCCTTTCTTTCCGTAACGCTCAAGGATGAGGTCACGCTCAAACTTGGCTATTGCATTGAGCACTTGGTTGCGTGTCACACCATAGACAAACTCGCATCCTGCTTTTATCTCATATTTGTTGAGCCCTTGATTATGCACTTTTGAGCATTCTAAACAGTAGAGTTCATTGGTCAGAATGTTGCGGATTCTGTCATCCACTTTTCCACTCAACTCAGGATACTCAAAGACATCAAATAACTGGCACACTTCAGGAATGCCAGTGCGCGACTCTTGGTTGATACGCTCCATAGCACTATCCAACTTGTCCTTGTTGTCATCATCCTCAGATGTCTGACCAATCTTGAGCCAACCGCCGTCTTCTCTATTCAACTCTATGTTGGAGATGTAATGAGAAGATAGGCGTTTGGGACCGAATACATAAATTATAGTTCGTTTCATTGGTGTTGCATTTAGTGAAAGATTTGTATTAGTCCTGCTAATATTAACCCGAATAGGAATAATCCTCCCAAAATAATACCCATCCACTTGAAGATGTTTTTAAATTTGGAATTTCCTTCTTCAATCATTTGGTTATACTGCCAAATGAGCATTTGAGCATCCTTGTCATTGGGCATGGAAACTTGAACCTTTGCAATGGTTTGTTTCATTTTAGCCATCCAAGCTTTTTGAATCGGGTTTTGGACAGAATTATCCGCACCACTATTGCTCATACATAGAGTCATAAATTCCAAAATGTCTTCTTTTGTATTTGGAATCGGGAAGTTTTGTATGGCTTGAATGGTTCTTTCTTCCACTTGCTGCCTTGCGGCATTAGTTTCAACCGCTGCAGTTTCCTTATCTTTAGCATTGACTCCATTTTGTAACAAAGCAGACTGAGATTGTATTTCATCTATCTTCTGCATAAGCAATCTGGTTGTCATATTGGCACCAACATTTACAAATTCATGTCCACACTCTTGGCATTTTGCAGCCATGGAAGGAACGATGGCACCACAAGCAGGACACTTGCGTACATCACCATATTTCTCAGACTTTGGTGCGGAGGGTTGGGCTGATTTGGCCTTTTCCATCTCCAATTGATACTGTTGGTTCTCTCTTGCTTCTTTCTTCTTGAGTTCCACAAGACGAGCATCCAGTACCATTTCAAACTCATCGAGGTCGATGCCCATAGCCTCAGCCTCCTTAAAGAGAATTTGTTTCTCTTTTTCTGTTAGCACTCCATCAGCCAATGCGGCCGTGATGAGTGCTTCTAACTTCTCGTTGTACATAGTAATTTTATTGTTGTTGAATTTTATCTTATTTGTTATGAGCTTCAAAGAATCTTGCTTCTAGTACCATCTCTACCTCGTCAGGGTCTTCTCCCTCTTTGATAGCACGGCGCAGGACAATCTCCTTCTTCTTGTCAGTCAACTCGTCACTTTCGGCGACAGAGTTGATCAGTTCCTTCAAACCATCAGAGAACAGATTGCCTGGTGACTTGACTGCTTGAGCCGCTGTAGCCTGTGTGGGAATAGATTCACTTTTTTGTGGAATTTGTGGCATTGGCGGTGCAACAGTCATGCTCTCAACAGTCTGTGCTTTAGGCTCAACAGTCTTTGGCACTTCGGATTTCTCAGGCTCTGTTACAGAATATTCTTGATAGAAGTTCAACTTCTCTGAAGGCATCTTTTTCAATTTGGCATCTGTGTCTATATCGTCCATCAGCTCCTTATAGTGTCCGTATGCCTCTGGCATGACGTAGATGAGCCTTGCGTCACAACACAAGTCTTCGATGTCATCAATTTGGTCAGAATAGATATAAACATCTATATCATTCTCGTCATTATCCTTTATGCTGCCAATTTCTCTTACAGAGGCTGGAACATATATTTCTTGCAGATTGCTACTTTCAAAGAAAGAACTACCCACTATTTCTACACCTTGCGGAATGACAAATCTACGTGTTCTGTTTTCACCCTCAACCGAACAGTCTGGGAGATCTTAGTGACGACAAACTTTTGTTGTGTCTATCTCTCTCAAAGTTTCGCAGCCGGAGAATTGACTTCCCATTTCTCTTAAAGTGCTTGGTAGAACCACCTTGCAGAGTCGCTTGCAATCTATGATGGCATCAGGTTCAATCTCTATAACACCTTTCGGGATGATAATCTCAGACAGATGATGAAGCCCATCAAACAGCCCCGATGGTATTGTTTTTAGTTTAGAGACCTTGAAGAAGTCTATCTTGCCTACTTTTTGACATTCTTCGAAGGCATCGTAGCTTATTTTTTCAAGTGTGGAAGGTAGAACAATGGTTCTTTCGCCGTTATAGCTTTCAAAGTTTTCAGCCTCAACACTTGTCGTGCCTTCTTCTATAACGAAGCAATCTGTCGTGGTAGAATTGTTGGTTCCTTCCTTCTTCTCATCTTCCCCCAATGCATCAGAGATTCCTTCTGCAACGACAACAGTGCCCTTCACAACTCCTTCTGCAATAAGAGCTGTTCCCTTGGCAACACCGCCTACTACTGTAGCTATGCCTTTAACGACACCACCTAAAACTTTAAATAGTCCCATATCATTACATATTTAGTTTTGATATTCATATTGTTTACATTACATCCCCGGCATAGTAGGCGGCATTCCAGGCATCTGTGGTGCCGTGCCTTGGAAGAGCGGAGCAAGTTCTGTCACATTACCTGCAAACTCCCACTGCGCCATACCGTTCTTCCAAACGTATGACTGCTGGGTGAGCTGACCCTGCTGAACGAGCTGCTGAAGCTTGTTCCAATCGCATGGACCATACTGCTGACCATTGATGCCAATATAATACTGTACCTGAGGAACAGCAGCACCCATGCCTGGCATCTGAGGTGTACCACCCATGCCTTTCTGACCTGGCATCTGAGGAGCTCCTCCCATCTGCCCCATGTTGTTCATACCACCACCCATAGCCTGCTGGCGGAAGGCATTGATACCATTGTCTGTGGCATTGTTGAGAACACCAGCATTGAGGTTTGCCTGATGAGCACCCATAAAGGTCTGCTCTGTCTGGAGACGAGAAGCACGCTGCATCTCCTCACGCTGAATACGCATGGTTTCACGCTGGTTCTCCAAATTCATACGCTGCAACTCCTCCTGACCGCCAAGGTCGAGTTCCTGCTTTCTGCCCATGGCATCGAGATTCAACTCAGACTGCTTCTTGAGCATATCCTGCTGAAGGTCGTTGTTGAGGTTGAAGTTGGAAATCTGGGCGTTGTGCTGAGCCATCATACGCTCCTTCTCCAGGTCGTCAGTGAGGGCTTTGAGTTCACGATAACCACGGCTCTCCTTATCTACGTTGATGCCTGTGATGTCGAGACTGCGGATGGTGATGCCGAAAAGCTTCTCTACCTGTGGAGTAACACGCTGCTGGATGAGTTCGCTAATCTCAAAAATCTTGCGCTCAATCTGAACTACAGGAATCTGGGCGTCAGAAGGGGCATTGCTAACTACACTCTTGATGAACTTGGTGAGCTGGCCACGAAGCTTGTTCTTGAAAGTCTCATCGCTGTAACCCTCATTGCGGTTCACACTATGGAAGAGATCCATGTCCTCGATAGCATATACTACGGCACCATGTACAGATACTGGTACACCATAATCTTGCAGGCGTGGGTCGAAAACATCAAAATAAGGGATGGCGAAGTTCAGCTGACTACCCTTGCTCAGGTTACTGAGGTTAGTCAGGTTGTTCTGTTCCACTCTTCTCGCTGCTTCCTCGGCAGCCTGTCTTTTCTCTTCTTCTACTTCCTTAGAAGATTTAAAACCAAAAAATCCCATATGTTTCAGTTTTTATGATTGTTATTATTTTTGTTATTTACTTTAGAGTCCCTTTGTAGGGGACAGATTATTTTGTTGTATAGATTCGCTTCGTCTTACCCTGGGCATCTACTTCTACGAAGGTATCTGCTCCATATTGGCGGTTTGCGTCGTGATAGTTGAATGAATATCCCGTTTCGTAATTGCCGTCGATGGTAGGTCGGCTTACCTGGTCGATGCTATCCAGCATTTCCGGTTTCAAGCCCAGCTGCTGGTACAGATGCTGCTCTACCATGTTTCGGATGGCATTGAGATTCTCATCCACATAACCACGAATCTGGTCGATGAGCGACTGGTTGCTCTTATCCTTCTGCAGCAGGCGCTGTCGCATGGTCTTCTTGAGCGGAGAACCGTCTGCCTTGATAGGAGCTGGTGGCATCGCATCATTCTGCAGTGCAGATTCTACCACATATTCTCTGCGACGGACATGGAGCATCGGGTTGCCGTAGAGACAGAACATCAGGGCGGTGCTCATAGAGAAACAATCATCCTCTACATGTCGGCACATGTTGAAGTAATCGCACTTAGCCTGGAGCATTGCCTTTCCGCCCGTCATACCCTTGAACTGATAGAGCGGATAGAGGCGCATCAGCACCTCGCTGCCTGTGCCCGGATTCAACAGAAGTTGGCGGGCTTCATCCGTTTCCTCATTAGAGAACATCGGAACAGGAATGAGCGAACCGGTATAAAGCAATACGCCACCTCCGTAGAGGGCGCTGAGCAACATGGAGTCGTTTCGTTTGTAACCGGTATATCGGGCTCCGAAACAAGCCACGGTATTGAAGACTCTTGCCCTGCCTTGGTTGAGGAGCGAAGGATTGAATGCTTCATCCTCACTATAGAATCCGCACATACCCTCTGCATCGGCACCATGAAGATTGAACATCAGCATATCTGCCTTGTCCAGAGACTTGCAATAGATGCTGAGGCTTTCCGAATCTTCGGTCAGCAGCTTCGGACTGATATACATTCCGTTGCGGATCAGCTCAGGATCGTCGGTATTGTAAAGAAGCGGCAGGTGCTGGGTCATCGTGCAGCTGGCTGGAATCCAGTCGCGGTTGCTGATCATCAGAACATTGCCAACAGGAATACCGCCGCCATACATACTGCTGATGTTGAAGTAGGCACCGATGTCGCTTCGGATATCCGTATCGAGCTGACCGTCTTCCAAAGGCAGACGAGCCACATTGTTGCGGGCGCAACCTACGGTGAAGTCTGAATCGCGACTATCTAGCAAATCTACGATATAGGTGCCTTCGAAGGCATAGCAGGTATCTGTAGGGATTCGCTCGCCGCCATACGGCCATGGGTCTTCGACGCGAGGGATAGGAATCACATCGTCACCTCCTATTATAAATAGGTGTAGGTCGGGACCTGCTGACAGGTTGTTGTCTGCGATGCAGCGGGATACTGCTTCATTGCATTCTATCCAGGATGGAGTCTCATGGGTGGAATCCAGTCCATATTGCGAGATGTCAAGAAATGTCCAGTACATCTGCTGGTCGTAGGCATTCTGTATGAAGTCGTTGAAGACATCATATACCTCCTGAATGGTGCAACCGTATTTTCTAGCCAGTGCATTGCCATCTGTCAGGATGATGCCGTAGTGGTCTTCCAAGGGGTCGGGCTGGTCGATGGGTTCATCAGCAGTTCTTGCTTCTGATGCCATCTGCACGGCTTCCGGCTGTGGAGCCGCCTTGCTTTGTCCCGGCATAGGAGGAACTGGGGCTGCTCCCGGCATAGGGGGAGGAGTTGTACCGCTCGGCATACTTGCCATTTGAGGCTGCTGACTGATCGCATTGACGCTTCCCAGTCCCATATTGTTGGCTGCCTGCAGAGGATTGAAGCCTCTCATCTGGTTGAGCTTCACGTTCTGGGCATTAAACTTTGGCATCGGAGGAGGTGTAGGCATCTGAGGTGGTACAGCCATCTTGCTCTTCTCCTTCGGGATGAATTCCGAAAGGGTTGTGTCGCAATAGAACTGATACCATTCTTCTGGCTGAGGCTTATCCTCCAACATCTCCTTTACGGCATACCATAGGGCACTTAGCGGTTCACTCATTCCGTTTTGCACGGCCTGGTCGAGATACTGAATGGTCTGCTGCCTGTAGTAATCCTGCTTTCCATTCTTGTGGTAGTCGGCAAGATTATCAAGAGCCATCAGCAGGGCGATGTCGCCTTGCGGACAACCGAAACCTCCCATTCTTGGCAGAAGCACGGTGGCATTGTCGATATTGCCGGTCTTGATGAACGCTACATGAGCCCAGAAGAGTTGCCAGTAGTTATCGGTACGGGAACCGAAGAAGGCAAGGGCGCACTTGTCGGGATACATCGAGGCAAGCAACAGATGATAGTAGAACTGGATGTTGTTATCATTCGTCATCACACGTGCCAACTGCTCCAGACTGTTGAACTTGCGTTTCAGAATGTCGGTATGGTTGGTCTGGATGGCATTGAAGACCTCGGTCAGAATCTGCTCTGCCAGGAATTCGTTACCCTTGCTGCCTTGCAGGATATGGATGTTCTGGCGTACCTGATCTATGATCTGGTTGGCTCTTAGGGGAGCAATATGCCATTGGATGCTCAACTGGTTGAGCTCTGCCAACTTCTGATTATCCAACTTGCCATCCACCAGTCGTTCCTGCACAGCCTGTAGAAAGAGAGTTTCATTCTGCTGATAGATCTCAGTCTGAGTCTTCTGTGCCTCATATACAGTCTGGTTGTTAACCGTACTGTTGTTGGTGGTATGGGTTGTTGTTGAGGTGTTATAGTTGTTTTGCGTATTGTGGGAGTCGGAATGGATTCCGCCTACCACAGCCGCATCACCATCAAGTTTAATATCGCTCATAGTCTGATTACTTTATATGTTTAGACTTCTTGTTGCATTTTCTGGAGAGGGCTTACCATTGGAACGGTGCGCCACAGTCTGGACAGTTTGGAGTGCCTGGTGCAATGTGGATGGTGTGTCCACAGTTGTAGCACTGGCATTCTATCAATTCCTGTTGTGGAACCTCCTGCTGAGGAGCCACCTGTTGTGGAGCCACCTGTTGTGGAGCGGCTTGGCTTCCTGCTGTATTTCCACCGAGTCCGCCATTGAAGGCGTTCAGATTGTTGGCGGCAGCAGTGCTTACCTGCGAGATGTTGTTCATAGCCACATCCTGGGTATGATCTACTCGCTCCTGCTGGCGTCGGTTTTCCTCTTCCAACTGATTGATGCGCTGTTGCTGCTGGCTTTGCTGGGTGCCGCTGATGCCGGTGGCTGTATCTTTTATCATGCCGGCCATCTTCATCATGGCTTCCATCTGGGCATTGCTGTTCTGCTGCTGCATCTGTAGCATCTGCTGCATCATCGCTTCCTTTTCTGCTGCAGTCTGTCGCAGATTTTCGGCTTCCTTCTCGCCGCTATAGGCGTTTGCCATAGCTACCTGTGCATCTCCGGTGAGGTGGGAGAGTTGTGCGGCACGAATCTGTTCGGCGGTCATATTGGCGAAATGGTTGTCACGATTCATCTGTTCATTGCTCTGAATGGTGGCTACGTTTTCTTCGTGCTGATATTTCTGCTGGTCGAGCTGTGCCTGCATCTGAGCCATCTGCTGCAGCTTGTCCATCTGGCGCTGGTGACGGTTGGCTTCCAACTGGTCATCGTCCATCTTTTCCTGGCGGTTGCGCTCATAGGCAAGGCGGTCGTCTTCCTGTTTCTCGTTGCGTGCCAGGAGATGGTCTTCCTTATCCAGTTCACGTTGACGCATCATCTGCTGGAAGTCGTAATCATCCTCCTTCGCCTTTCGGTTGAAGTCGCGGTTGTATTCCTTTTCTTCCTGCATCCACTGGCGTTCACGCTCTTCATCTTCGATGCCCCAGTTACGGCGGCGTTCCAGATTTTCACGTTCCCAGTCGTGGTCGGTACGGGAATCATCGAGTGCCCATTCTGCCTTGAGACGGGCTGTGTCGATGTTCTGCTGGCTCTGGATGCGCATGATTTCCGTGATTTCCTCACGAGGAATCTTCTTGTGTGCAAGTTCATCTTCGAGCACTTCCATTTCCTCCTGCTTGACCAGACGGTTCTTGCGGAGGTCTTCCAGGGCTTCGAACTCCTCTTCCTGGGTCTTAGCCTGGTGGATGCGCTTCTGACTTTCGAGCATCTGGACGAATTCCTCCAACTCATCATCGTGGAGCAACTGGTCTTTGTTGATACCCTGGAGGGCATGGCGCAAATCCTCGGCATTTTGTGCTGAAGAAATCTGCTGGGAGTTGGCCTCAACTTCCATTCGGTTTCGGAATTCTCCGGTGCGGTGCATGAAGTCGAGTTCCTTCTCAGTGTTATAGAGCTGGCGTTCTACCTGACGGAAACGCTCAAAGTCCTGGTTGCTGTCGGTGATATTCAGAACCTGAGTGCATTCTATGCCGAATACCTGTTGGTTGATGGTCTGGCGGATCTTCTCTTTCAGTACATTTACTGTTTCTGCAGTCAGTCCGGCAGACTCGTAGTTCTGGTTGCGGAGTCCCTGGCGTAACAGGGTTTCTATGGTACCATTGAGCAACTGCTGCAATTCTCTAGTTGTTATGCTGTTGCGGTCGGTAAGGTAATTGGAAGCGAAGGTATGAATATCGCTGATGCTCATTTGGAGAGATACTCCAATCTGTACATTATGGATGCCCATCGGAATGGTGTATGGCTGGAAGGCAAGTTCGCCATTCTCGTTCATTGCTCCACCAAAGGTGAGGGTGATGAAACGGTTGCTGACGATATAGACCGACAGGATAGGAGCCTGGGTGATGCGGGCTAAGATGCGGGCATAATCCAGTTGGCGCTTCTTGGCTTTTTCTTTCTGTTCACCTTTCTTTTCGCCGAAGATGATGCGACCGAGCCAGTTGAAGCCACGGCCTACTTCTCCTACGATACCGAGCTGGCGGAAGGTAGGCTCAGCCTGGCGCTTGCGGTCTCGTTCACGCTTTTCGGCTTCAGCCATATCTTTCTCTGCCTTTTCTACCGCATTCTTGATAGCTGCCTGCTCTTCTTCTACAGACTTATAAAAGAGATATGCACCTGCTGAGAGGGTTGAAACCAGCTCACCATTGGCAAAAATGATGGCGGTGCAACCTTCCTGAACGATGATACCTTTCAGTTTTTCTATTTCGTCGAGTTCCCGTTCGCTAATCTTGCGAGCGATTTCTCCTGGTTGGATATTCCAGATGGTTCTGCCTCTTACCACGTCAACACCATCTACAGCTTCCATACTGCGTCGGTCGCGGCTACGTTCAGCTTCTCTTTCGGCTGCAATCTGTGCCTGTTCTGCCTGTTGCTGCGCATTTCTGGCATCACGGATTTCAGACTGGCTTTCAGTAGCTTGCTGGTTAACGGCTCTTCTCTGTTCTTCTGCAATCTGGCGATTGAGCGCCCCACCAGTCATGGCATTTGCTACAGAGCGAACGGCATTGGTGAACATACCCTTGCTGGCTTGTGGAGTCTGAGGGGCTTGTGGAGACTGTGGAGCCTGAGGCATTACTGGGCGCTGAGGCTGCATCGGTTTTGGGGGCATACTCGGTGCTTGAGGTCTCATAGGCTGAGGCTTCATAGGCTGCTGAGGAACCATAGCTTTCAGTGGTTGAGGACGTTGAGGCTTGCTAACTCCTTGTGGCTGGGTTGGAGCCTGTGGTTGCAAGTCAATAGGTTGTCCACACTTCGTACAGAATTTCATTCCTGGTTGCAGCGTTGCGCCGCATTTCTTGCAATATGTCATAATGGTTATTATTTTTAAGATTAAATGAATTAATTATTGTATCAGCGCAATAAATATAGCGATTAGCAGAATCACCCAGAAGAACTTGATGAAGCATCCTATACATCCAGTGATGCCTTCACCTAAGAGTCCTCCGAGAAATCCCAAAAGCTGTATTCCCCAGCCTAGAATGCCGAGAAGAACAAATGCTCCGATTCCTATTAATATGATAATCATTTACTTGTTTGTTATTTCATTTTTAGGCACAAAAAAGGTGCGAACCAATTTCATTCTGTTCTGAAGGTTCTGGACTACCTGTACACAAAGAATGAAAATCAGCTCACACCAATGGGTATATGTTGATACCCATCCCGCCGAAGCGGAATGGATACAATAATACACGATTGGGTGAACAACTTCTGTCTTCGTTCTTGTGTACAATGAATTGTCCAGATTCTCAGTACGAACCAAGCATGGTTGTTTCCTTAACATGTCTGCTGCTTGTTTAGAACAGCACTGCAAATATACCATTTTTTTTCTAAAGTTGTTCATTGTGAGCTGATTTTTTTGCAAAAATAGGTGTTTTTTCTGCTTTTTCAGCGTTCCATTCCGTTCCAAGTTCAAAATATAGGGCGTTTTTAGTGGAAATATTTGCTTTTTTGTGTGTTGCTTGGATTTGTTTCAGTATCTTTGCAGCATGGAACAGATATTACGTGAAATGATAGAAAAGATGGTGGGGCGCAAGATGGTTGTGCCCCGCGACTTCGCTTGGTTGAGCGAAAAGGTGGAGGAACGTACCCAGCAAAGGGTGAGTGCCTCTACGCTGCGACGATTCTGGGGATACGTGAGCGAAGGGGTTTCTGCCAGTAAGTTTACCAAGAATGTGCTGGCTAATTTTCTCGGTTATGCAGACTTTGAGGAGTTCGGATTGTCGCTAGGGACGGGAGAACGGCAGAGCCAGATGGTTATAGGCAAGGAAATATCTTGCGATGATCTTTATGAGGGACAGATGCTTAAACTTTCCTGGCTGCCCGACAGAACCTGCATCATCAGGTATCAGGGAAACGGAAGTTTCAAGGTGGTGTCATCAGAAAATACCAGATTGGCGAAAGATGATACTTTTGAGTGCCGTCATTTTATCAATCATGAGCCTGCTTATCTTCATGACTGGAAACATGGAGATGATGAACCGGTTACTTATGCCATAGGTAAGAAGAACGGCATCATCGTAGAGCATTACTTAGAAGATTGAAATCTCGACAAGGTGGGTTTCACATATCTTTCAGAGGTATAAGAGGACAGCTCGTAGATGATATCGGTCTTCTTGCTGCTAGCGATGTCTCTAGAGAATGTCTGCGGATAAGTCGTTGTGATGAATTCATTACTCTTATCTACAAACTGATAGAATGCTTCGCTCTTTTTCTCAACAGAACGGATGGTGTCGATGCCGGAATCCTTCCACATCTTGTCGATTGTCTTCTTGCCTTCGGATAGGAGTTCGGCGGCTTGTGCCTGTGATGCAGAAGATGGCTCGGTAGCTGTTGGCTGCAGGGATTTCTGGCCATTGGAAAGTGGGGCAGGCTTCTTGGTTTGCTGGCGGATGACTGTATCCTTCTTGGCTTCGGTATGTTCAGGGGTAGTGTTTATGCTCCTCTCCGGCTGATGCAGTAATGGGTAACTGATGAAACCTAATAAGATGATACAGACCAAAGTTGCGATTGCGATACGCTTGATACCGGATGGATGGCTGTTTCTGCGAGCCATGAAATCGGCTTTGAGTTCGTCAACATTGGCATATCGCTGGGTTATGGGTGCCTTGCATCGCTTGATGATAGCTGGATAGGGTTTGCCGGGAAGTATCTTTTCCAGGATACAGCCTATGCTGAAGATGTCATTGCGGATGTCTGCCTGTTGGGATACAATCTGTTCAGGTGAGATGTAGCCCGGTGTGCCGGCAGGCTGTTTGAGAATGGCAAAGTCGTCGGTATCTGAAAGTCCGAAATCGATGAGCTTTACATGATTGCCGTTATGGGTAATCATGATATTGGAAGGTTTTAAGTCTCTGTGTACTATCTGCTTGGCGTGGATATAATGCACAGCATCAAGCAACTGGAGGAAGATGTCTTCTCCCTCAGTCTTCCTACCGCTCCAGTGTTCCAGCGTGATACCATCTATCCATTCCATTACGATACAGATACCCATTTCCGGTATTTCTTCCATGCTGTAGGCTGATACGATGTTGGGATGCTGCAGGGATATAAGGATATCGAACTCTTTGTGCAGCAGGTTCTTGTAGTTTTCGTCTTGACGGTATGGCTCCTTCAGCCCCTTGAGCACCCACCATCTGCCATAGCGCTTTGCCTTGCAAAGAATGTTGAAGCCTTTGCAAGGTATGGGAGTAAAGTCTGAAAATTGTTCAGACCTTCTGCTTTCTTCTATGATAATTCCAGAATATGAATCCATGTTACGCAGACTGGGTTGATAATTCGGTTGCAAAATTAACTAAATAGAGATACCCATCCCACAGAAGCGGGATGGATATTAGTATACATATTGGGGCAAACAACTAGAACTGTCATTCTTGTGTACTGCGAACTGTCCAGATTCTCAGTCCGAACTAAGCGTAGTTGCTACCTCTTTATGTCTGCCGCCATTACTAACGGCATTGCAAATATAGGCATTTTAAAAGAAATTTTCAAGCGGAAACGAAACTTTTAGTATTCTTTAAACTTTGACGATTGGTTCAAACTCATTCCTCCCCGAGCTTATAACTTATTTTATGCAGGAACTGGTTGTCGCAAATCCACTCTCTTTTTAATACCTGGCTGGTTGGCTATCAAATCACATCAAAGCGGTCTTTGCCATGGTTGTGCGGGATGGGACCGCCTGGGGATAGCTTGCTATGGGGACGCCTTACTATAGCTTGCTGATTGGAACCGCTGAGTATCTCTGAATCACAATGCAAAGATACGAAATCGGTGAGGAGGCAACTCACAGTTGCTCATACTTGCTCACAGTTGCTCATACTTTTTCATAGATTCTCTTTGCTCTGGTGTTTGTAAGCCCTTTTACATGCCTTGCTTGGTATCACTTCTAAATGCCTGGCTTGTTTGATTTTTAAGGGCTTTATGATTGGATTGCGGTTCGTAAGCCAGGGGGTTACGGGGCGTAAGTCCCTGACTTTTGCGTCGTAAGTGCCTGACTTTTGCACCGTAAGTCTTTGACTTTTGATTCGGAAGTAACCTGCTTCTGGATGACAGGGTGACACTTATGACAGTGATTTCTGAAGATTTACTCTCGCGCGGGCAGGCAGGAAAAATCAGGCCGAAAGTTCCTGCCTGCCCGCGTGCGAGGCGAAAAGTTGAAAAACTAGTGTCATCGTGTCACCGTGTCACCGTGAACAGAGCAGAAGATGTTTGGTATCGCTCTTTGGCTTCGGACACAAATTCCCCTGTCTCCGCCTCCGTTGGCTTTCGGAAGTAGAGATCCACAAATTACTGTTTTTGTCGTGGCGCCTCCAAAGTGGTAATCTTTTGCAAAGATAGAAAAAATAAAATAAATGAGAGTTCCCACTATGGGAACTCTCATTTATTTATTGATTTTTAAAATCTTTTAAATGATAAAGGCTAGAATTTATACTCGATTCTCGCAAGTTGCAGAAGGAATTGGGGTGGTATCGCATTTGCAAATATATATGAAGTTCCGAAAAATAAAAATCCCCAACCTGCTATGGGAAAGCGGGTTGGGGAAATTATGATAGATTTTGCTTTCATCAGAAAATATCCGATTGTGAATTACAATGGATACTCCTCGAAAGCGTAGAGTACAGTGCTTAAATAACGCTCACCAGTATCTGGCAAGAGGGCTACAATCTTCTTGCCCTTGTTCTCAGGACGCTTCGCAATCTCAGTGGCTGCAAAGGCGGCGGCACCTGATGAGATTCCTACTAGCAGACCCTCGGTCTGAGCCAAATCACGACCAGCCTTGATGGCATCATCGTTCTGAATATCCAATACCTCATCGATATATTCTGAAGAGTAGGTCTCTGGAATGAAACCGGCACCGATGCCCTGAATCTTGTGAGGACCGCTCTGTCCGCCGTTCAATACAGGCGATGTGGCAGGTTCTACGGCAATCACCTTCACGTTTGGATTCTGCTCTTTCAGGTACTTGGCGATACCCGAAATGGTTCCACCTGTTCCTACACCGGCTACGAAGATATCAATCTCGCCATCGGTATCAGCCCAGATTTCTGGTCCGGTTGTGGCATAGTGCTTGGTAGGATTGGCTGGGTTGATAAACTGTCCCAGAATCACGGAACCCGGAATGGAATCACGGAGCTCCTCGGCAGCCTTGATGGCGCCAGGCATTCCGTCCTTACCGCTGGTCAATCTCACTTCTGCGCCGTAAGCCTTCACCAGGTTTCTGCGCTCCACACTCATGGTTTCTGGCATGGTGAGGATGAGGTGATAGCCCTTTACGGCTGATACCAGAGCCAGGCCTACACCCGTGTTACCGCTGGTTGGTTCGATGATGGTGGCACCTGGTTTCAGGATGCCCTTCTGCTCAGCGTCTTCGATCATCGCAAGGGCGATACGATCCTTTACGCTTCCGCCAGGATTGAAGAATTCTACCTTAGCAATCACTGGAGTCTCCAAACCCTTGGATGCTGAATACTTACCCAATTCTACCAATGGGGTCTTACCGATTAAATCAGTAATCTGCTTATATATCTTTGCCATAATGATTTTTTTAATGTTAAGTGTTGAGTGTTGAATGTTGAATTTTAATGTTGAGTGTTGAATGCCGTTATTGTCCGTCAGGCAATTCAACATTTAACATTCAACATTCAACACTGAAATTACTTTACGTAGGTAAATGCCTCATCGAGTGCCTCAATCAGGTCGTCGATGTTCTCGATACCGATGC
>UMEQ01012667.1_pt1 | contig 19174 bp, 30 predicted proteins | sample 1964811 | NCBI WGS metagenome assembly UMEQ01 (sample SAMEA4836026, study PRJEB28245) | human gut metagenome | biome: gut microbiome; material: fecal sample | place: Denmark | collected 2008 | reverse complement strand
TTTCCTTCAATATCATGTAGATTTTCTTCTAGCTCGGTAAGTTTCTCTTCATTATATTCCAGCATATCACCAAACATTCCACCGATCCTGCTGGATGTATTGGCACCTTTATTTACTTCTGTCTTGATGGCCTCAGCCTGTTGCTGTAAGACACTTAATTCTTTTGCCATATTGTTTTCTTTTTGTTGTTATTCAAATTTGTCATCAAATGTTCTGTCAAATATTCTTCCGGATTCATCAGTAAAGTCTACCCGTGATAATGGTCCGGAACCTTCCAGTGATATTGATACTTGCCCTATATCTCCCAAATCTGCAGAACCGGATAACTTGGTGATGTATGCTTCTCCACGGTATCTCTTTGTATCATCCCAAGTCTGTTCATCGTATATGGTTGATCGGATAGGGGAGAAGGTAACTATAACAGGCTCCATGTTCACCATCTTTTCAAACAGGTAATCAAATCCGTCATGTGTGTATAGATGTGATGATGTCATACTCCATGAAAGCCGGATGGCTCTTTTCTTTACCCACTTCCCATTTGTTTTTCCTGTTACTGTTTTGGTTTCAGCCTCAACCGATATGGAACATGACCTGTCTTTTGCCAGACGCTTTAAATTCGTTTCTGACTCTTCCAACCAGATGGCTAAATCTCGACCTTTTATCACTCCCATATCATTCAAATGTTTGGTTTGCGTCAATACTTCCGGTGGCCCGGATTGAACCTCTTACTGACAATACTCCGTTTTCATCCATCAGAGCTGCTATCACATTTTCTCTGTTTTCCTTTATAAATTGGATTATGTCAATCTGTGGTTGTGACAATGTGCGGCTTACAGCTTCATTTGATTCCTTTTCGGTAGTCTTTTTCTGATTATTGATACCGCTATTTGCCACGTATCCTTGTGGATAGTCCTTTGACCTTGGTGTCGCAGGAATTGTTCGGGATACTATGTTTATATTTATGTCTATCATTGTTTTTATTTCTAACGATACATTTGTCTGACAAAAACTCACTCTTTCTCTATCATGATTACTGACATCGTATCTTGCTGATAGTCGATTTCTCCTCCTATATACATGAATGATTTATCTGGCTGAGAATCATCTGTTAATTTCCCTGCTGGATTAATCACCTCATAACATAGCTGCTGCGTTAGTTTTATATGTGGCTTCTTGTAATAACTTACAATTCTTTGTATCAAAAGTTCCTCTAGTCTTACATTCTTGTTTACCAACAGGCAGTATAGATTATCTTCTAGGTATTTGTTTTCTATAACCAGCTTACTGAAACATGCTCCATCTTTGTTGTACGTTGATATTTTTAGTTCTATTTCATCTAATTCGTTTACATATCTCTCATTTATCACATTTTCATAGATTCTGTCACTATCCGATTCTTCATTCTCGCTATCTTCATATTTGTTGAATGTAAATTCCATATCACTTAATTTGATTGGGAATGAAATTTCTTGTCCGTTGTAGTTCCATTTAATGCAAGGACCAAATATCTTTAATTCCAAATCTCCGGATAATACTTCTCCATCTGGTATTTTGCATATATATCCTTTTACTCCATTTAATCCATCTCCTAATTTTCTTGAACTATTAAGACTTAATGTCTTATCAACTATATTTATATCTGTTGTTCCATCTTCCCATTTAATTCCCAAATTATTGTCATATTCCGAATCTGTTCCGGAGTTTTCATCCCAACGAAATGAACCATCTGATTTTCCATGATAATATTTGTTTCCTATTCTCAACTGGAAATGAAAGTCATAACTACTTAGGCTTATTCTATCGATATATGCCCCAAACACAACATTGAAATTTATATTAAACGCTCCATCAGCATACGAAGAAGTTGCTCCTTTAATTCCAATTAAACGAGTTGTATTGTCTTTCAGGTATATAATTTCTCCGTTAGATTCTGTAGGTATATTCATGTAGTTAGTAAATTCATAATCTGCAATCAAAGGATTTCCATTTGAATCTACTTCATATATATCTTCTTGTAATGGGATACATCCTACAAGTCCTGAAGGTAAACCTGATGAAAAGTCTAATTTCTTTTCATCTTCTATTCCTATAGATGTCAATGCTCCATTTCCACTATTTCTAATGTATGCGTCTGTCTCAAACTTTGTCCCTCTTCGAACTCTATAGAATGCTTTCTGATTACTTCCTGCATTATTTGTGAACTCAGCAATTTTTTCCATTTCGTCAAATGACAAATCTGGCAGTGCATCACCTACAGGATAATTGCTGCATTTTACAGTTACCTTGTTATATCCTCCTAATATATCTAATGTGTGATTTTCTCCATCGTATCCTGTATCCTGCACATTCTTAGATTCTATACTGACTTCTTCCCATGTTTCACTGCCCGACAGTGCCCTAAGATATTTACCGTTTAGATTATCCGGATCAATGAAGTACAAACTGCCTCCAAAATCTACAAGCGTCCAGTTCATTACCTTGCATATTTCTTCCAATATTTCTTTACAAGTCATTGGAGCGTCATCTTCGTCAAAGAAGTTTTGAGCTGATACCTTTAAATATGAGAGTATGTTTATATGCGTTGAGCTTTCGTCCTTACTCCTTAAATACACGAATGGCATGTATATATACTCATATATTCCTCTGCTTTCTGATATGCAATATTTCACCAAATCCCATAGTGAAACAAAATCCCTGTTTTCGTTTTCATAGTCTATTTTATCCAGCACTTCTATTGCTGATACACACTCTATTGATAATGTAAAATCTTCATCTCCATATTCCTGCGTGTAAACCTCTGGCTTGACAAAACCGCTCCATAGTATCTTATTTGAATTATCTGCCAATTCTTTCAGTATAACCCTGTATTGTCTGTACTCTGTAGAATAAAGTTCCTGCAGGTAATCACTTCCAAAAATTTTCAAACTAGCCGTACTTGTACGAATCGGAGTATATATGAAATCATCTCCTTCGCAGTTAACTACAAATGGGGATTCATCAGCGACTATTTCCACTGATTCACCAGAGTAATTTTCTTTTTCAATTTCAACCACATAGCTTTTCCCTAATGAAGATGAGAAAGGAACTGTGTATATTAACCCGTAACTCATAACTTTTTACCTGTTTTTTTCATGTAGTTTTTTAATACTAGATATAGCTCATCTCCTCTAACTTTAAATGAAGTGATATTTATGTCATCTCCGGAAGATGTCATCCTGTATAATGATTTTTGTTGGTCCTTATTCAGAATCATTTCTCCTGAGTTTACACGTGCCAATAGCTTGTCACCGTAGAATGATGAGCCTCCGATAATACCCCCATTTGCGAATTTTGGAAGTGATGAAAAAACGCTTGCCACAGTTGTAAGTACTGTTGCTACAGCTGCTAGCGATGCTGGCCATGGTGCTGAAAAAGCAGATGCAACTCCCTGTGCTGTGGCTAATGCTTGTAACTGTACAATCATCTGAGAAATGTTTGCCGCACTGTTTAATGCCCATGATGTCATGCTGCTTGATGCATTATTTGTCAGTCCACCAAGTGCCCCTAAAATGGAACTTACACTTTCCAGAGAATCTCCCATGCTCTCTGCATTTTTAACCGATTTATTAGATATAGGCTCTATTTTATTCCATCCATCAAGAAGTCTGGCCATCTTGCTAAATGTTGACTTTGCATTTGCCATGTCTGCAATTTGTTTTGTATCAAATGCAGGTTGACTGTACTTTACAGCTAAGTCCATGTATCGTTTCTTCTGTACCAGCTCATCCAGCTCTGTACTTAATCTTATTCTATCATTATCTGATATTGCCACGGATATTTCTTTCTTTTTTTGTGAAATCTGGTATTCTACATCTGCAATGGAACCATCTGGCCTGGATGCTTTTTCTTTGGCCAATCGTGCGGCTTCTTCTGCTGCAGCTTTTTCTTTTGCCGCTTTAGCTTCAGCTTCCGATTCCTCTTTAGCTTTTGCTTGTTCTCTATTTGCCTGTTCTAAGCTTTTTCTTTGCGCCTCCACATTGTCATAAATTGCTTGGCGCATTGTATATTCATTTTTAGATATTTCAAGTAGTTTTACTGCTTCCTTGTATGCTTTTTCTTCCTCGAATTCATCTCCATTGATATTTACTAATTTGGCTCTTTCCCATTCTTCCCTCTTTTTTTCAACATCTCTTTCACGTACTTGATATGCTTTTGCTTCTGGATACATATAGTTTGCAGTTTGGATTTCTTTATTTAAAGCATCCTCTCTGCTCATTCCACTATCTATGTATTTTTGAATACGTTGGTTAGACTCTTCTCTTTCTATTCTTCTTGAATTCTGTGTATCGTATTGATACCTTTCATCTGCTGTCATCATTGCTCTGTTTGCCCAGTTGACAGCATCTCTCAGGTCATCTACAATACCTTTTAAAATACCGTTACTCCCGGCCATTGTATTAATGAATGAAGTCCAGGAACTTTGCAGTTTCCCGATACTTCCGGCCAGATTATCATTATTAATCGCTGCTTGGTCATAAGCTGTATTGGTATCCTTAATGCTTTGGCTCAATTCATCAAATGCATCCTTCTCTTGAAGTATAGCAATTGCAGCCGTTACAGACTCCTTACCAAACATCTTTGTAAGCTGTACAGCATCCAGATTCATCTTTGAAAGATTATCAATGGCTGTACTTAATCCTACTACAGACGGCCTTAATTTCTGGTCTGCGGAACTTTCCAGCGTCAGGAATATATTTCTCAGGTTGGTACCAGCTGATGCTGCATCTGTGATTTTGGGTGCAATGGCTTCAATAATGGCCACCAGCTCATTAAACTTTACACCTGTACTGCTGGCTGCACCACCGGCGTTTTCTATGGCTTTGTTCAGATAGGGAATGTCTGCACTACCTTGCTGTGATGCTGCAGCCAGTATGTTGATATAGTTTGCAGCTTCCGATGAACTGGCTCCCATCTGATTCAATGCCCCGGTTAAAGCCTTTGCTGCTGTAGGTACATCCAGCTCTGCAGCCTCAGCCAACACCACTGCAGCCTCAGCTGTCTGAGTCAACGCGGTTTTGTTTTTCAATAGTTCCGGCATTTGGCTACCTATCAACTTGAATGCGTCTACCATCTGTGAGGCTGACTGAGTTGAATCCATTCCCATGCGTATTGCTTCGGTCCGGAAATAATTCAACTCCTGAGCCGAAACACCAGTCAATGACCGCAAGGATGAAAGTGACTTTTCAAATTCCATGTTGGCCGTTACAGCTGAATGAATAGAAGTGCTGATTCCTACAAATGCAGCTGCGTAGCTTGTGAATGTGGTCAGTCCACTAAATACCCCTTTAGATGTGGCAGCAAATCCTTTCAGATTTTTTTGTGCCTGATACAGATTCTTATTGAATCCGTCTATATTAAGCAATAATCTCGTGAATATGTTACTCATAGTTTCTTCTCCATTTTTTTAGCTCGTTTTCTTAATTCTTCCAGTTCCTGCTGGTCTACTCCAGTCTCATCATCTTCTTCATCTTCCAGTTTCATCACATCTTCCAGTTCAAGTGTCCTCCTTGATTGACTCTGCAACACAGCCCACATGATCAGTCTCGTATTTTCAAGTTCAGACCGTTCTTTCCTCCTCATTCCTTTCATAAATACGATACATTCTTTGAAGTCCATTTCCTCAAAAAAATAGGCAGGAGACACGCCGCCCCTGCCTACAATTTCTTCATACAAAGCAGATACACTTATAGCTTCTCCGTTGTTTCTTCCGCTTTTTTTTTATCTTCAAAGTATTGTGTCAGTCTGCGTGATGCATCTGTCATTTCTTCCTGAAAAGCAATGAAGATTCCTGGATTATTGTCGCACTCATCAATCAGTTCATCAAAAGTCATTGTGTATTCCGGATTGTATGCAAACAGGGATGCGTGCAGCAATTGATAATACTCCTCTGATGTATTTCCCTGATAAGAGTGGCCGAAAAGTTGTTCAAACTTAAACAGGCACCGCAACGAATATTTTATCACGTGTTCTTTACCTCGTATATTGACCTTCTTCATGAATCATCCTCCTATGCTCCAGTATTTTTTTTTAATTGTCCCTTTCCTGTAAGGGTGATTGTCATTGTGGCATTGTCGCCATTCTGTGCGTTCAGCTGAATGTCTGTAATCAACGCCGAACCTCCATAATACTTCTGTGGAACCGTCCATCCTTCTTCCGGAACCTCATCATTAGTGATGTTGGTAGGAATTCCTACTTTTACCTCAACCGGTTCACGTGTCAGCATCAAATCAAGCAACTGCTCGTATGAGTTAACAGATTCATCTGCACTGCATAAGTTTTCAGATGTTGCCTCCCATGTCATTTTCGTGATTTCTTCATCACCCCAATCTCCGGAGTCTTTTGTACTGCTGTCTCCGGTTTCTGCTGTCAACTTTAATGTGTGGTTTGTTGCCAGCGCGATGGCTTTGTCGTTGACAAATACCATCAGGTCTTTACCTTTTAATTTTTTAGCTTTGGCCATAGTTATACATCTATTTTAATGGTTAGTTCTATTATTCCACCAAACACTCCATCATCCTCATCAAAATCCCAGGTGTTTACTTTTATTTCCGACACATCCAGATAGTCTGCTTTTTCTACATCCCCAGAAAACAACCTTTCCATTTCCGATATGAGCTGTAACGGCACATCCTGATTTTCGCCAAACACAGCTATCGTAGATGTGATTTCCCTTTCATACTCTCCATCTTTGGTGTCACTGGATGCATTCAGCTTTGCGTTCTGAATGATATACGGCAGCTTCACATTACGCATGATTGCAATAGGGTATATTTTCCCTTCTATAATCTCTTGTATGGTGCTGTCTGATTCCAGTCTTTCCTTTATGTACCTGAATATATCTGTGGTGTTCATCGTTTGCTTGCTATTTTCTGGATATGTTTCTCTATATGTTTCTGTAAGGTTGACTGTACCTCACCAATCTTCGACTTTGATGCAGTTGAGAAAAAATGAGATGCGGAAATCTTTCCAGTATATCTTTCTTTTCTCAGTCTCCTTGAAAACATTCTTTCCTTTTTTATCCTTTTGTTGAAGCGTTCATCTGTACCTTCTTCAAAGAACTTTAAAAGGAAAGAAGGATTTTCTTTCTTTGATGCTCCTTTGCTTTCTTGGATATGTACTCTGAATCCAAGTGTTCTTTTGTAAACCACGTATCGCACCCACTTTTTCAGGTTGGTTGCGGCCAGTGTAGTTCCTGATGCTCTGTTCTGAACTGTATTAAGATTTGATTTTGCTTGTCTTTGTATGACTCTTGCAGATGCAGCCAGTCCTCTTCTTAGTGCTTTCCTGGATTCGTCCGTACTTAGATTGAGTTCTTTGAACATCCTGTTTACTCTGGCTACATCAATTGTTACCTCCAGGTAATCTTTTTTTAAACTACTCATTGACCAGTTCTATTGTTAATGTCATCATGTTGTGAGATTGATCAGGGTTGATGGAGTTTATCTGGTAGATTTCGTTGTTGTATCTCACCCTCATTTCACGCTTTATGGCAGACCTGTAGTAGATTGTCACTTTGTTCACCTGATTGTGAGCATACTCCATGTTTGTTTCCTCATATTTACCGGATGCAAACTTTACAGTGGCTCTCACGGTTATGAAATCTTTCCATGAGTATTTTTCTCCGCCATGTGGCTTTTGTGTGATTTCTCTTTTTAGAATTGTGATTCTGTCTCGTAACTGACCTGCCTTCATTGTGATACTGTTATAGTGAATAATCTCTATATAGTTGGATAAGGTGTAAGGCTCCCTGAGCCAGCGTATGAGTCTGTGATACCGTCACCTCCTCTCTATTGTTGTAATACAAACCAATCGTTAGCATAATGGCTTGCTTTATGGGAGGAGGGATGACCTCTCCACCTCTTAAGGTTTTCAGGTCATCCGTACTTTTCAAACATAACTCTGCAGCCACCTTAGCTTCAGCTACTTCAATCAGTGATGAAATATACTCATCATCCTCTGTGAAGTCTGATTCTACATTGAGATGCTTCTTTGCTTCATCTAAAGTGATATACATCGTTTACCCTCCTTATACGCTAGCAGGATCCTTAAACAGTGCTTTGGCAATTGACTTGTCACGGCGCAAGCAAGCATCCCAATATGAATTGACAATGATACGAACAAATGCCTTATCAGCCTCCGTATAAGGATCTACTGTCAAATCTAAAGCACCCCACTGACCGATAAGCAAATCAGCCCAGTTTCCGAACAATGCACCGTAGTCTGTTCCTGATTTGTATACTGCGTTTGTACGCAAAGTATCGTAACCGTTCATCTGCCCGTTTTCTGACATGATATAACCGCTTACACCTTCATTCTTTAATGTCGTTTTTGCTAGGCCGACTAATGAAGTATGCATGATGTATTTAGTGTTTCCCATCAGTGCGTTTGCCAAATCTACATCTGTCTCCAACTTAACAATACCTTTCCACGAAAGACCTTCTGATGGCGTTACATATCCTGTAAATAGTCCATCCGGCTTTTCAGCAGACGCGCTTTCTCCTCCTAAAATTGTTGCTTCAAATTTTGAAGAAATAGAGTTGATAAGGTCTGCTCTCAGCATAGCCTCAACTCCCAAAGAATCCTGTACCAGCATCTGGCGTGATACTCTCAATATAGATGTCAGTCGTTTCGGCTTCATTGTTTTTTTACTGAACGTGCCAGCCCCATCTGTTGCTGAATCATTTTCATTAGCCCAGTTTGAAGTGCTACCTGAGTAAGTTGGAATATCAATGTCTGATACCAGTCCTGTAAGTATGGTTGCCCCAGCTTGAGCCAAAACCAAACGATCTCTCAACGGTTCCACAATGTTCATGAAATCTGTTTCAATCACGTTGGCACCTGCACTTCCGGCCGTAATTTCAGCACGTGATTCAACCGGTATAATCAGTGATGTACCACTTTTAGGAAGAATTCCTGACATTCTCAATGATGCTTCACCACGCTCATTCATTTTTCGTATGTTCTCACTGTAATGTCCTCCATCTGCCAGTTCCAGCAAGGCTTTTCTCAGACTGAACTTTTCTCCAGTAGTATGTTCGTCTGCAAACTTCATTGCATCACGCTGTGCCAGTTCCAGATTGATTTCTGTCATACGAAGCTGTATCTCTGTAATCTGGTCCTTTTCTTCTTTAGACAACTCGCGTTTTTCCTGTTTTGCCTTGTTTACCAGGTCAACGCTTTTTTTGTACAACTGGCCTCTTTCTTCTGCCAGTTCAACTCTTGTTTTTTCTTTCGCCATAATTCCTACTAATTAAGACTGTTAATAATATTGTTGTAATATTCTTCGCTTACTTCCTTCCGTTCTTCCAGTTCCTTTTCGGCCTGCTCTTTGCCTCTCATGCTGACCGTTGTTTTGCTGTATGCCGCATTGTATACAGGGGAAACATCGTATATCCTGGCAAACTGGCTGATAGTACGTTTCCATTTACCGTTTTTCATCCTTTCCCATTTCTCTCCACCGTCTGCTACAGTAAAGGCAAATGAAGATTGATTGATTTCGTTTCTTCTCAGGTTTTCCAGCAGTTCATCTCCCAGCATCGTGCGTGGTGCTTCAAATCTGTATTTCAATCCTTTTGAATCGACTGTCAATGTCAGTGAGCCTTTCCCGTTGACTGAGCGTGCCAGTATTCCTCTGTCACGGTTGTGGTTGAGTAAGGCAAATACATCACTTTTCTCAATCACTCCATCCAGCGCACCTCGTTCAATCACTTCTTCAAAATCCAGTCCGTCTGATTTTACGCCAAACAGCATGGCATATCCTTCTACTGTCCGCTTTTCATTTTCCTCTGTCACTGATACAGGGAATGTGGTATTTCTCTGTTCCAGCATTTCTTTTTGTTCACTCATAAATCGTTTTATTTCTAACGGAACATTTGTCTGACAAAATCCGATTATTCTTGATTTCCTTCTATCATTTTTTCTTTTACAGCATTTTTCAGCGTCATCACGTTTACCTGTACGAAAGCCTCGTCTCCATTTTCAATCCGGCTCATACCGATTTCTCTCCGGATTTCATTTGGCGTGGCAGCTCCTACATTTGCCATATCTTTCCAGAAAGCCCCCTGGGCTGCTTTATCTGCACGCAAGATGGCTGATGTGTTGAATTCTGCCTTGTACATGCTTCTTTCTGCTCTGCTGAATACTTTCCGGTTTATTTCTTGCTCTATCTTTGTGATGACCGGCAAGGCTGTATCTGTCAGATATTCAAGCTGTGTGGCTTCGATGGTAGAGTAGGAGGATTTGCTCAGGTCAAACGCTTTAACAGGAGATACCGAAAAGAAACGGCATATATCCACTACATTGAATTGGCGACTTTCCAGCAACTGAGAATCTTTTGGTGAAATGGATATGGGCTGGTACTTCATGTTTCCTTCCAGGATTACAATACCACCCGGACGACCATTATTAGAGTTGGAACGCTCTTCCCATTGCTTATAATTTTGTTCTTTTTGTTCCTTCGTCAGTCGTGCGCCTTCTATTGTCAGCACACCGCTTACTGCGGCCCCCGACTTGAAGAATCCGGCAGCATGTTCCTCTGAACTCGTAGCAATTCCTAGCGTCTGTCTGGCATGTGTTAACGTAGATACACCGATAATTCCATCATAACTGAAATTAAGCACATGTATCATGTCGCATGGTTCAACCAGTTGCGTGAATCCGGATACCAGGTATCTTTTCCTCCTTATTCCTTCTTTGTCTACTATCCATTGTATTGATACCTGGTTGGATGGAATGTACACCAGCTGGATAGGAGTGACTCCATCCTCACCACGTTCTATGAATGCATATCCGTTACCGGTCAGCAATACGGATGCCATAAGAGTTTTTATGAAAACGTAGCGCGTCATGTTCTCGTTTGGCTCCAGATCCAGCAGCTCATAAATAGGATGTTTCGTGTCTTTCATTTTGAACCCGGCTTCATCCAGCCTGAATACTTCCAGCGGCAATACAGCCACTGAATCGGATATTAGGTCTACACACCTGTACACCGTACTCAATAACATAGGGTATTCGCGTGATGCCAGCTGAATTAAACCTGTTCCTCCATAAGCTGACACCTGAGATATTTCCTTCTTGGAAATCTTTCTAAACTCGTAGCCAAATAATTTCATTTCGTTTTTATTTGAAACGAAATTTTTGTCAGACAAACTAATAAATCACATTATCGTATCTTGGGCACATCAGATAAACTCCCAGAGCTTCAATCATGGCAATTACCCCGTCAATCTTTTTCTCTTCGTATTGTTTGCTTGGTTTCGTGTTTCCGTTCTTGTCACGCGCCATTACCACGTTTCGGAAACAGTGTCGTGTAATGATGTTATTGTCAATCACTGCCACTCCAGACAGCAATAATCTTTCCAGTTCTTTTGTCGGCTTGTTGAAGTTTCCGATGCTCTGTGAATACGGTTCCATCGGCAATCCTTTTTCTGTACAGTTGATGACGAACTGAGTAGCATTCCAGCTGTCATATCCTATGGTTACAATATTAAGAATCTGACCTATCTCCATAATCTTATTGAGGATAAAATCATAGTCCACCACATTTCCCGGAGTTATACATAAGGCTCCCTGGCGTGCCCATTCTCCATACAGTTCTTTGAATCGCTTTTCTGTTAATGCCGCCTCCGGAAGAAAGTATAATGTTTTCCAAACCATCTTTTCTGTTGTGGGTATCATAACAGAGAATGAAGTCAAGTCTGATGTAGATGACAGGTCCACTCCGATAAAACAATCCAGTCCATTGTATTCTTCTAAGTTCACATTAGCTGATGCAGAAAGTATGTAATCATCTTTTATCCATGTCTTTTCAGCATCACACCATATATTCAGATTCTTTGTCTTTATACCTACTTCATCACTTGGTGTATTGATTGCTTTCCTTACCTGTGTTTTAAGATACTTAGTCTGTACGGTTACTCCCAGATTCGGATTGCTTTTCACCCATACAGCCTCATCTTTCCAGTCATCTTCTTTATCCAGGCAGTAAATAGCAATAAACAGCGTATCATCTTCTTTCAGCCCCGACACTACCTCCGTACACATTTCCCTGTACTGGTAACATACTCCCAGTCGGTCAAATCCTGCAGTAGTAATGATTACTGCCATCGGATTCTCTCGCATACCTTGTGAGGATTGCAATACATCTTTCACGCCAGAGTTTTTGGCTGCGTGATATTCGTCAATCAGATACATGGATGCATTCGGACCGTCCAGCTTGCTTGAATCGGCTGCCAGCACTTTCAGGAAACTCAGCGTTCTTTCGTACTTTATGGTGTCTCTGTATGGATCCAGGAATTCTTTTCCAGGGTCCAGCATCTTGCTAAAGTTTGATGCCATGTTGAAAGATACCTTTGCCTGGTCTTTGGAATTGGCCGCCATATAGACCTCCGCGTTCATTTCACCGTCTGCTATCAGATGGTACAAACACAACGCAGACGCAAAAGCAGATTTACCCTGCTTTCGCGCCATTTCAATGTAAGCCGATTGCACCAGTCTTTCATTGGTTCCTCTCAGGTAAAAGCCATACATGGAAGCAACAATCCACTCCTGCCATGCTTCCAGGACAAATGGCTTTCCAGCATGTTTCCCGGTGTAATGGTGGATGATTGATATGAATTCACATACCTGCTCTACCTTGTCTTCTCTGAACTCATACCGTTCATCATACATTAATCTAAAGAAACGCTCAGCAGCCAGTTTTATGTAGTGTCCTGTTACAATCTTTCCGCTTAGTATATCTTCTGCATATTGTATGTATTTCTTTTTTCGTGTCATACCTGGTGTTCACGGAGGTATTCTTTCAAAGGTGACTGGATAGCCTCATCAATATTCTTCATCGTTTTCAGTTTTCGTTTGCTCATAGCAGTCAGCCCGAACTCTTTAGCCAGTTCCAGAAACTGCGACCAGTTTTCTTTCAGAATATTCACCTCCGGCCTTTTTACCATTTCTCCCTTTTTGTTTGTCATCGTCATTCCGTCTGTAGTAATCTTATCCACACAGATAAGATACATTTCGTAAGCTGTTGCCATCCGGTGTAATAAGGCCACATCGAACGGAGCCAGCTCACCGCGCTCATTCATATCTCTCACAAGGTTGCAAATGAGTTTTTTAGCTTCTTTATGCTTTACGTTTTTGGGCAGCTTAAACTGCACCAGAGTTGTTTCTGCCATAGTTTTCTCTTTTTTTCAAACGTGATTTTTGTCAGACGAAATCATTGTTTTAACACATCGCAACAAAATCCCTATTTTGGCTTTTTTCAAAAATTGCCTTGCGTGTTGAATGGGGGGATACGAGGTTCAAGCAAAATAATCTTCTCAAATTTCACCCCATACCCCCTTTGATGTCATTCCTATTCGATTTGTTATGTATCATTTGATGATGCATCTTGCAAATGCTCATTAGGTTTTCATAATCATAGGCTAAAGCTATCCTTAACACCTTGTCGTCTGTTGACATGAATGATTCGATGTGATGCACATCCTCTGCAATGGTTGTCTTTCCTTCTTTCAGGCACATCTCACATAGTGGCTGTTCTGCTATTTTTAATGCTCTTAGTTTTCTCCATCTGGTTGATTTGTATATCTTTCTTCTTTCCTCTTCATATAGTTTCTTCTCCTTCTTTTTCGCTTTCTTTGGCTTGTAAATTGTCGGCATAAGTTGTGATTTTTAATCGTTTTGAGTCTTTAATAGTCTGGTATTGCACTGTCTTCATCCGATATAAAAAGTATCTTACAAACTCCTCATCATTTGTTATCTCTGCTGCTTTCTCGTCTGTACTTACTTTGATAATCGTATCCTGAAATATATCTTCATAGCTTAGACCGGCATAGTATATTTGCCGGTCTTTTGCTGATATGTCTGATAGTCTTTCATACAGCTTAGCTATCATCAATAACACCTTTGTGTTTGCCTTCCTTTCGTTCCTCATGTAGTTTTAGGTTCCCATTTGTATCGGTAATTTCACTTATCTGCTTCCGGCAAAAAGCTCTGATTACTACAGATAGATTTGTTTTCATCTTTATTGCCACTTCATTTAGTTCCATGAAGGTTGATTCATCAAATCTCACCATTACTCTTTTATCCTTTCCCATCTTTACATTCAATGATTCTCCATGCTCTGATATTGTTGTATAACTTTCCATTGAACTCTGTGACATGGCAGTTATAATCTACTTCTACTTTCTGGCCAACTGCCAGCCATTGGTTGTTTACATCTTCTCCCATCACATCGAAAGCCAGCGACTGAGCGTATTTTCCTCCGTCTGTTTCTACTACTGCTGTACGCTTTAAGATTATTCTTTTATCCTTTGTAGTGATTGGTTCTATATCTTTCACCACGGTTATTTGTCCTTTGATGTTCATTTTAATTCCTCCAAAAGTTCTTTATTATCGTATATGTTACCAGTTAATTCTATATCATAATCTCTATCACACAGCCAAAGTCCTAAAGGCTTTACACCTTCTTTTTTCATTTCTATAAATCTTAAACACCATGAACCTACTTCTGAATTCCATGTTACTACACATAGGCATGTCAAAACACTATTATATATTTTCAAAACATCACCTTCGTAAATCTCCTTCCCATTCTTGTCATGAAATCCGGTAAACTGGCCGATAGTATCTGCATCAACATGATATGTAGTTGTACAACCTTCAGCAATAGCACGAATAATTAACACCTCATTATTGGTAATTTCTTGTGGTACAACCAAACCACCCTCCACCCATTCACCTGCATATTTACTTTGCCCTGAGCATTTGCCCCTGAATTTAATATCTCTACTCATAATTATTCCTCCTTTATCTTGTTCTTACTTTATCTCTATCCCATGCATTTAGTATTTCTCTAAAATCATTATTGATTTTATTTATCAGCCTATTCTTTCCTTCTTCACTTGCTAATGTGAAGAACTCAACCATAATTGATTTTAATATACTCCAACATATCTCCTCTGTTTTCATATCCTTTTTCCTTTTCACTTATCCCAGTAGCCACCACATGACTGCCAGGAATAGGTAATACAATTTCGTTTTACTCATTTCCATTCATTTTCTTATCCATCCATTCAACAGCATCCTGTATGGATGAAACCTTTTTAAACTCACGTGTAACGCAGAACGTCATATATTCACAGATAATTTCTCCCTCATCATTAAAGTAGATGTTGTATGCCCCAGTACTATTTGCTCCAGTACACGGTATCTCAAGTTCCAAAGCCTTCAATGCTTTTTCTGCATCACAAGTGAAGTAAGCATATATATCATGCGAAACCTCCTTGCATCCGGTCAATTTTACAATGTTTGTCATATCACTTTTTTGTTTTTAAATGTTTTCTGTATTTCACTGGTATAAATCGTTTGAGTTCCGGAAGCGAGGTAGAAACAATGTGCATCCATGCGTTCCACCTTTGTCCGTCATGGTCTCTGGATGGAATTGAACAATTCTGCCCTTGACAAGTTCCGTTCTTTCCTTCAGCCTTGCATTTCACACAGCACCCTTCACATTCGGATGAAAGATGGCAAAGGATGCAAGCCTGTTCTTTACTAATTCCATAATCCAGATTTAAGGACAATTGAGTTTCTTTCATTGATTATTTCTCCTTCTTTCAACTAATAATTCCAACCGTTTCTCACACTCAGCACACTCGATTTTCTTGCGCTCAAACTTCTCCCGGAACTTAACAAGCTCCTCATCCGTATTCTCGTCAAAGAACAGATTGTTCTGACGGTTGTACTCTATGTACTCATTCATCTTGCGTTCTGCTTTTGTTATCTTGGCTTTTGCAGAAATCAGTTTAGATAGGCAAGAACTCACTTCAAGCGACTCTCCTGAACGCTTGTCGTAGTAGTAAAAAGAAGTGTACACATCATTCCTCGGATGCTGGCATTGCAGTCTGGCCACCCTCCATCTGATTACCCACATTCTTCTTTCGTACACCTCACGCGGAAGGTCGTAGGTGTATAGGATGACAGATTGATGGCCGTGACCGTAGCAGATGCTGATTTGCACCCAATTCTCGATTTTCAGTTCCTTTTCTGCTTTGGCCAAATCCTTATCCATCTGGAACCAGTCATCCATACTTTCCTGCTTTCCCATATCATTCAAATTTCAATTCAAGTTGTGAGTAAGGTTCTTTATACTCAGGATTTGAAAAAAGGAAAGCATTTCTAAGCGCCTCTGAGATTCTTTCACTCATGTCCTTAGAAACATTATTCTTGTCATCTTCTCTGTTAATCAGCAAGCATCTTTCAAGGCTGCCATTGATAGGTTTCTCGTCGATGAACAGGCTGTACTCAGTAAATATCCGGTTCTGACGTTTCCCATCAGCCATTTCTTCATCCGTCTGGTACCTTTCAATCACGGTGTCTTGAATCGTTCTCAGACATCTTTTCCCACGGTCACTTCTGCAACCCTGTGCATCATTCTCGAACATTACGGATAAGGCACGTTTTTTTCGAACATTACCTATTCTAGACCATCCATAATAGACTTTCAGTTTTCCCATATCAGTTCCATTTTTGAGGCCGGTTGTTGATTCTCTCCAAGTATGCAGCTATCTTCTTCTCCGCATCCTCACCATCACGTACGAAGACCCTAGTACGTGTTTTGTCGCCTGGGATAGCTACATACTTTCCATGTTTCTCCAGTTCCCGATGCTGGGCGATTTTCAGTTCGGTTCCAGAAGGGTTCTTCTCCAAATCCACTTTACGTGGAAGCATTGGGTCATTTTCCGTTATCATTTTGCAAGATATTTGTTGATTATGTTACTCACTACAAGTCCGGCTTCATCACACATCCCGGCAAAGTTGTCAGACAGTGAAGCGTTTTTCTCTTCATCTGGTATTCTTACTATGTTTCTCAGCTCCTTCAGGGCACGCTTAACCTGGAAAACCACCTGAGCATCTATTCCATTCGATTCCAGTTCATCCTGAAATTCCAGTGCTGCACTCTCAAGCAAGTCTGAATAGATGAACAGCTTGTGCATCTTGCGAAGCATTTCTACCTTGAACTCCGGGGTATAATCCTGAAGAAGTTCTCCCAAGGAATGCGGCTCCAGTTCCCTTTCCAGTTTCTCAATCTTGTTCTTTATTTTCTGCGCCTTCGCTATGTTCATTGATGAAACCAAGGTGATATATTTCTTCCTCAGCTCATTTAGCTTTCTTTCTGATTCTTGTCTTGTCATATTTATTTCCTCCTAATTTCAATCAAACCTTTCTTCACTTCTTCCTGTAAGTTCTTGATGTCATCCTTTGACAGCATACATTCAACTTCTCTATTGATGTTGTATCCTGCAGGTAAGGAATATTCAGCCTGTATTCTTGCTATTTCGTCTTTTCTGTTAGTCGCATAACAGATTGTTCGTTTCTCTTTTTCCATATCCTTGTTTTAAGGTTTACCGACCAGCTAATGGCTGTATAGGACAAGTTACCTGAAAAGATAACCGGACACAAAATAACTCCCTAAATGAAACAAACGCTGTTTCAATACGTTTCACGAAAAAGTTATTACTTTGATTTTCAGTCATATTCCTATATGCCTATAAGGTCATTAATTTTTTGCCTCATTGAAAAGGCTCAGTAACTTGCTCTTATACTCAATCTCATGAGGTGATTGAAGCATCCTGAAATGGCATTTAATCTCATCCCATGAGTTGATGAACTCTCTTATAGTACGATATTGCTTGTCAGTCAAATGTCCTGACTTCCAACGTTCGTATGTACTTCTCAGGTAGTCATCCCTTCCCAGCCTCAACAAAGCCTCAGCCTTATCTATCTGGCTTGATTTGATACCTTTGTCTGCAGTTAGTCTCTGCCTGAATCCTATTGTGGCCCAGTCACGGTAGAAGGTATGTATGATATTGTATATCGACTTCTCAGAGAAAAAGTCAATCAGGTTGACAGACTGTCTCCTGTATATAGTCTCAATCCTAAGAATATTACCTTCACATATTCTTCCCTTATCGCGTGCCTCAAATCCTTTGTCATAAATCTTGAAAACCTTCTTGATGTTCTTTGATTTCTCCGTTGTTTTCTGACGGTTCTTTTCAAAGTTCGCATCATTGAAGAGCTCCCTGTTCCTCATTACACCAATAGATTCGGCCAGAGATATGTACTCAATCGGATCATGGTCAACTGGTATATTCAGACCTACCTCATAATAGGTGATTCTTACCTGTTCCGGGTTTATGTCCCATTCGTCCAGCAGCTCTGATATAATCTGTTTGGCATCCGATATGGTGAACATCTGAGAATTGTCCAGCGTGCCATATCTGCACCTCCAGAATATCTTATGCAGTGAGCATTTTATTTGGGCCGTTCTTCCTCGTATCTTCCACCATATACCCTCGATGTTGCTTAATGCCGATGACTGATAATAGATTTCGTTTCCCTCCGTACATTGTATCAGATGATGCTTCCTGGCTATCCTTTCCGCATCACGTACAAAATCAATCTGGGCATTAAAAATCATCTTGTCAAACATGTTGTTTCAGTTATATCTTTCCTTCATTCAGCAACGTCTGAATCTCATCTTTATTGGCTACCATTTTACCTCCTATAAGGCATGTCCTTATCTTTCCTTCACTTCTTAGCCTCCATAGTGTAGTACGTGATATTTGTAACCACTCACACAACTCCGACATGGAAACGTAGTCGGTTTCACGGTTATACAGCGTTTCAACCTTCTTCTGTATATCGCTTAACCTTTTCTTCATATCATTCCATTCACTCAGAGGTACTGTTATCATTTCTTGTTCCATATCAGTCAAATAATTTCGGTGATTGTGTTTTTACCTCTGCATTCTTACAGTTCTTTACAGCCTCAACAAAGTAGCTTTCTTTTAATTCAAACCCGATACCATACCTTCCCATCTTAATTGACTGATATACTTCTGAACCTATTCCCAAAAATGGAGTAAGAATCTTATCTCCTTTGTTGCTCCATAATGTAATTGCACGCTCTATTGTCTGTAATTGAAGTGGACAAATATGCTTTTCATCTTCCTTGTCTCTTCCTTTTACTCCATTCAATGTATCTGAATAGTCAATGTCCATCCATACTGGAGATGCATATTTCTGCCATGTATCTACAGATATATCACAATGTACCGGATGATCGTGGTTCCCTGGCTTT
>UMEQ01006682.1_pt1 | contig 19656 bp, 17 predicted proteins | sample 1964811 | NCBI WGS metagenome assembly UMEQ01 (sample SAMEA4836026, study PRJEB28245) | human gut metagenome | biome: gut microbiome; material: fecal sample | place: Denmark | collected 2008 | reverse complement strand
TACCCTTTTACCTTTTTACCCTTTTACCTTTAAAGTATAGACCACCGAAGTAAGATTTCCGAAGACTGGGGTGAGAAGACTGGTTACGGTAGAGATGGCATCATCCTTGCCCGAGCCGTCACTATCAGAACTCTTGGCGAGATTGATGACCATTGCCAGTTTCTGACCGACGATGAGTTTCTGAATCTTTGCATCTATCGGATGATTACTTGGTTTCACGGCATATTGCGCCATCAGCTGGTCGCTTCCGCTAAAGAACTGCTTGTCATCCGTCACACCGAAATAGAACGAGGTCTTGCCATCGGTATAGAAGTAAGCATTCTTTCCCCAATTGGCTATCTTCGCACCAGCCGGACATGAAGTTTTCCAATAATCAACATCGCCCAACCACTTGGCATGCGACAGTTTAGCAGCCATCGTCATCTGCATATTGTTATCCGTAAGTGAAGGCATCACGATAGCCATATCCCCATCCACACTACGGATGATATTATCCATATCGATAGCCTGGTTGATACCCATCAGGAGGGTCTGAAGGCTGCGGTTGCTCTGCATCATCGGCAGGAACTGCTCGCCCTTTACGTTCATGAAGATACCCGCCAGGGCATCAGCAGGCATCGACTTAACGTAGCTGCCTTTAATCGGACGATAGGTTTGAGCCGCCTTCTTCAGAGCCTCATCTATTTCTTTATTAAAGGAGAAAGTTTCTCCCTTCACCTGCAGGATACCGTCTTTCACGTCCATCTCAGCAGCAATCACTACCTGCGAAGGGTCGGTATCTTTAGGAGTACCAAGGGTAAACGGAGCTACGAACTTCTCCGGCAGCGCCTGAGCCTGAGCCACCATAGCCATAGGCGAAGTGATGGTTTCCAGACGTTCAAACATAGGCGATGCGGTAATACCTTCGTCCTCATCAGCCTTCAGATATTTCACCATCTGCTGCTGGAGCTGGGCTTGCGCATCGGCTACAACCGGTCCCATAACGAGGAGTGCCTGATCAGAAAAGCCGACCAGCCACGAATTTTTCAATACAGAGAAATGAAAGCCTTTGCGCTCCTTCACCTCTGTAGCGATATGCTGTTTGGCAAGCGAAGCAAGCCAGTCTTCCACATCGCCCTCATCGCTCACCTTGGCACAAAGTCCGAGGTTGCCATCAGCACTCTCAAAGAGGAATATCTTCTCAGAGATGTCGATGCCACACTTCGATGCATCCTCAACGTGCAGCAGAGACTTGAGCATTCCCGCCTTGTCTTCATCGCTTTTGCCGGATGCCATCTGCTGCATGTCAACAGAGATGAGCGCAGTACTTTTCTTTGGAATGGCATTGAGATAGTCAGTGCCCGAGCATGAGCTCAGCAATCCCAATACGACAGCCAAGCACATGAACATCAAACTCTTATACAATCTTTTCATCACACTAGTAAATATTATAAAGCTCTTGCCAAATGGCACATGTTGACAGCCACCAATCCTGCTGTTTCCGTACGGAGGCGACTGGTGCCAAGCGAAACACTCTCATATCCGTTTTCCAGGGCCAGTCTCACCTCATCGATAGAGAAATCGCCCTCAGGTCCTACCAGCACGGTGATGTCATCGGCACCCTTCTGGGCTGCTCCGGCAGAATCATCAGCTGGGCATGACTTGGAAATCTCGGCAAAAAAGTCTTTCTTTTCTATCTCCTCATAACAATGGCAGATAAACTTTCTGCCATTGCGGGGAGCCGTAATAAAATCTTTAAAGTTCTGCAGTTCGTTGACCACAGGTTTCCAAGCCTTGCGGCTCTGCTTGACGGCAGAAACCACAATTTTGTCTATGCGGTCTATGCGGATGACCTTGCGTTCAGAGAACTTGCAGTTGAGGAAAGAGATTTCATCGAAGCCGATTTCCGTAGCCTTCTCTGCCATCCATTCAATGCGGTCCATCATCTTTGTCGGGGCGATGGCCAGGTGAATGTGTCCGCGCCAGGCAGGCTGCTGCGGCATAACCTCCTTCACCTCATAGATGCACCGTTTGTTGGTAGCCAGCGAAACTTCTGCACGGTAGAACACCCCCTTGCCATCCATCAGGAACAATTCGTCCCCCGCCTGGATACGCAAAACCCTGAGTGCATGAGTAGCCTCTTCCTGAGGCAGTTCTGTCTGTGTAGCCGCATCTGGCACATAGAAAAATCTAACTTCTTTCATTTCCTCTTATTGTTACTTTTTCTTCTTAATTTTCTGTTATTCCGTAAGAATATCCTTTAATTATTCACTTTTTTTGCCTTTGCGGTGCTCTATCTCATCACGAATGGCTGAGGCTGTTTCGTAATCTTCTTCATTAATGGCACAATCCAATGCTTTTTCGAGCATTTGGTCTGGCAAAGCCGAAATAGGTACCGCACAAGAAGTCGAACTCATATCATTTTTATTAAAAGGAGTAGAAATTTCCTTTATAACCAGCTCTGTTGTATACATTTCTATATCCGCAGCCACAGACAGCAACACAGCCTGGTCAGTCTTGATGCTCATACGTTCATTTGTGATTTTATTCACAAGAGTAGCAAATACTCCCCTCTCTGGCGTAGCATCAAATTCGAGATAGAAATCGTCTACATTTTGCCTGTCAAATAGTGTCCAAAGTACAGAGACCACATCATTTTCAAAATCAGAAGTTTTCGAATTACATGCCTTCAGCTGCTCTGCTACATAATCATTAGTCATAATAGACAAAGCTCTTTTTTCGGATTCGTCTACCAAACTAATAATACATGTCCCGAAAGCTTCCGGAATGCCAAAGCAGGCAGCGAGTTTAAGTTTGTACAACATCATTATGTACCCTTTCTTTATTTAAATTTATTTATATTCTTACGTAACATTCTGTTTTTACTCTCGTGTTGAGTATGACCTTTTTCTTCCTTATTTCTGTTCTTTCTTCGGACGGAAAAGGACAGCAAAGGCTACAGCTACCACGAGCGCATAACCAGCAAAGATGAACCAGCAGGTTTTCCAGTCACCCATCAGGTAGCCATCATCTGTCCAGTGGCAGTAATGGTTGATGACCATACCTGCGAGAATGGTTCCGATAGATGCTCCCAGACCGTTGGTCATCAGCATGAACAGTCCCTGAGCCGATGCTCTTACCTTCACATCACATTTCTGGTCTACAAACAGGCCGCCCGACACATTGAAGAAGTCGAAGGCTACACCGTAAACGATGCATGAGAGGATGAAGAAGGTAACACCCGGAAATGCAGGATTGCCCAATCCGAAGAAACCGAATCGCAAAACCCATGCCATCATGGCGATGAGCATCACAACCTTGATGCCATAACGCTTCAGGAAGAACGGAATGAGAAGGATGCAGAGCGCCTCGGCCACCTGAGAGATGGATACCAGGAGCGTAGCATTGTTAGCTGCAAAGGTATCGAGCATCGCAGGATCGCCCTTGAAACTGGTAATGAACGGAGTGGCATAGCCATTGGTTACCTGCAGACTCATACCGAGCATGCAAGAGAAGATGAAGAACATCGCCATCTCACGGCTCTTGAAGAGTTTGAAGGCATCGAACCCCCATGTCTCTACCCAGCTCTTTGTCTCTTTCTTCACGATAGGACAGGCTGGCAATGAGAAGCAATAGAGGAAGAGCAGAATGCTGAGCACACCCGATACCAGGAACTGATAATGGGTATACTGGAACTTATGGGCGTTCTCGCTCAACAGGAACGAGAATGAACCGTTGTCCCAGGTAGCACAGTTCACAATCCACATCGTGAGGATGAAGCCCACGGTTCCGAACACACGGATTGGCGGAAAAGCCTTCACGGTGTCGAGCCCGTTGCTCTTCAATATACTGAATGCCGAAGTATTTGACAATGCCAATGTAGGCATATAGAAAGCCACGCTGAAGGTGTAAACGGCAATAAACATTGCCTCATTAGGAGTCTGACTAGCCTGACCCATACCGAACAGACCTATCATGGCTGCTCCTGCCAAAAGGTGACAATAGCCCAAAAGACGTTGCGGCTGGATATACTTATCTGCCACAATACCCATCAATGTAGGCATAAAAATAGATACGATTCCCTGGATGGTATAGAACCAGGAAATCTCGGCACCCATCCCAGCCTTGCCGAGATAGTTGCCCATAGACGTGAGATAAGCTCCCCAAACTGCAAACTCCAGGAAGTTCATCACTGCTAGGCGTACTTTCAGATTCATAGTTTAATGTCTTTTTATTATAAAATATTAGCTGCAAAGATACAAATTTTCGGGTAAAAAGCACACGATTTTGAAGATTATCCGCATGAAAGCTAGCATATTTAACAAATTATGTGTATTTTTGCAGCCGATTTCAACAGATATAAGAGAAAAATAATATAGAAACAACAGATATGTTAGTAAAATTTTTCCTCACGTGCAATAAAATCGGGGCTTTCACGCTAGGTGGAGGCTACGCCATGATACCGATCATGGAACAGGAATTTGTAGACAAGAACAAGTGGATGAACAAACAGGAGTTCATGGATATCATGGTAGTGGCTCAGACCACTCCGGGCATCTTCGCCATCGACATGGCGAGTCATATCGGCTATAAGCTGAAGGGAGTCTGGGGAGGCATTGTGGGTGCCATTGGCATAGCCCTACCTTCTATCATCGCCATTCTCATCATCGCCATGTTCTTCCAGCATTTCAAGGACAATTATTGGGTGGGTAAGTTCTTCATGGGTGTGCGCCCTGCCGTGGTAGCGCTCATTGCTGCGCCTTGCTTCAAGATGGCAAAGACGGCAAACATCAACCGCTACAACATCTGGATTCCCGTTGTCTGCTGTCTGCTGATTGCAGCTTTCGGTATCTCCCCTATCTACATCATCATCGCAGCCGGTGTGCTGGGATGGCTCTATGGAAAGGTAAAAAAGTAAAAAGGTAAAAAAGTAAAAATATAGAGATTATGCTATTTCTGAAGTTATTTCTGATATTTACCAAGATTGGTACATTTAATTTTGGTGGCGGATATGCGATGCTTTCGCTCATCCATAACGAGACGGTAGTGAAGAACCATTGGCTTACCAATGCTGAGTTTACGGATATTGTGGCTATCAGCCAGTCTACACCGGGACCTATCGGCATCAACTGTGCCACCTACGTAGGTTATACCGCCTGCCTTCACGACGGTTATCCTACTTGGGCAGCCTGTCTGGGTTCGGTATTGGCTTCGCTCTCCATCATGTGGCTGCCTTTCATCATCATGATTCTCATCAGCCGCTATCTGATTACGCACAAGGATTCTAAAATCGTAAAGGATATCTTTGCGGGACTCCGCCCTGCCATCATCGGACTGATAGCTGCTGCCGCCGTTCTCCTGATGAATAAAGAGAACTTCGGATCACCAACCGACAATCCGTTTGTCTTCGGAGCAAGCATCGTGCTGTTTCTGGCTGCTTTCTACCTCACAAAATTCAGAAAGACCAACCCTATCCTGCTGCTTTTCATCTGCGGTATCATCGGAATGGTTATCTTCTAAACATCGCCCTGCGGTCTGAACCAACGGCCTCCAGCCGATGGGAAAGACAAGGGGCTGATGCCTTCAGATAGGGACAAAAAAAAATTGATTGTCTCACGACAACCAATCTTTTATTAACCTTAATAATCTAATACCATGAAAAACACGATGCAAAGGTACAAATAATCTTGTAACCTGCAATAGTTTATACCTAAAAACTTCAAGAATTTAACTCTCCTTAAAAGTTCTACCATTCCAATTAAATTTTCTTTGCACTTTTATTGCATTCACAGCCTTCTTATCGTCAGCAGGCAGGAAAGGTAAAGCCAAGCGCACTACGAGGCTGTTTTCATGTTGCAGGAGCAGAGCACTCACGATTTTGAGTTCAATTTTCCCCTTGAGTTCCTCAAACTTAGCCTCGCTCATCGTATCGGGTTTGGCAACAAGTCCGGAAGCCAGTTGCTGCAAAGATTTTCCATCGAAAATCCTGCTGGCATCCTGCTCTTGCCAATCCTGATTAAAGAGATAGAGTTCACTCTCCTTCTCTACTCCGGCAAACGTTTTCACCACGCAAAGCAGCGAATCGCCGTTAGCCGATGGCAGTTTCTTCATCTGCAAAGTAGCGCTCTTGCTTGTTCTCAACTGAGCGAAATCAGCAGTCAGCGTATCCATCACACTCGTTTCGCCTAACAGATTCTTCACTTCCGCCTTCACTCCCATCTCCTGCAGCTCAGTAAATTCCAGCCGCAGGTTGTGGTTGAGATAAGGCACAACAGAATCGGGCATCGAAACCAGCAAGTCCTTCATCGACTTGGCTTCCATGCCCATACTTGCCATCATCAGGCAAGCACATAATATATATTTTATCTTCTTCATCACTATAATTCCTTAGACCACTTCTTTCCCCAAGGAGTAAAGAGCCAAATCAAAAATGCTGTTGCAGGAACCAAGCATATTGCAAAAGTTAAAGCCAATGTATTCATACTCTTAACGTTTAGAAATTACATAACCAATAATTGATAAGACTGCAGACAACACTACGCCCAACAAAATGGCACTTATGGTACCGCTTTCATTAGTCTCAACTATACCAAATAATGCAGCCAACCCACCTAAAACCATAATAGTATAGGTGGATTTACTCATATCAAAGAAATACTTTACTACAGTTTCTTTGGTAAATTTTTCCTTTTCTCTATCTTCTCTTGCAGTCATATTTCTCTATTTTCCGACAAAATTACGGAAAATAAATGTAACTTGCAAATGATTTGCTCATTTTCTTTCGAAATTTAACCTAAAAAAGACGAAAAAGAGGAAAGCGCTTCATTACGAAACACTTTCCTCTAATTATCTAATCATTAATCGTACAATCTTCTTTCAGAAGAGATTTACTCCTCAACAGCAGCCTGTGCCGCAGCAAGTCTGGCGATTGGCACGCGGAATGGAGAGCATGAAGCATAGTTCATGCCAACCTTAGCGCAGAACTTAACTGATGATGGCTCACCACCATGCTCACCGCAGATACCTGTGCGCAGGTTAGGACGGGTAGCACGACCATTCTCTACTGCCATCTTGATAAGCTGACCAACACCCTCCTGGTCGAGAACCTGGAATGGGTCAACCTTCAAGATCTTCTTCTCCATGTAGGCAGGGAGGAAGGAAGCGATGTCGTCACGAGAGTAACCGAAGGTCATCTGTGTCAAGTCGTTAGTACCGAATGAGAAGTACTGAGCCTCCTCTGCAATCTGACCTGCTGTAAGGGCAGCACGAGGAATCTCAATCATGGTACCAATCTCAAATTCTACCTCTACGCCGTACTCAGCGAATACCTCCTTAGAAGTAGCGAGAATGATAGCCTTCTGCTGCTTGAGCTCCTGAACGGTACCGATGAGCGGAACCATGATTTCAGGACATGGATTGTAACCCTCCTTCTTCAACTCGCAAGCTGCACCGAGGATGGCACGGGTCTGCATAGCTGTAATCTCTGGGAATGTGATACCGAGACGGCAACCACGATGACCGAGCATAGGGTTGTTCTCTGCCAGAGAGTTCACACGCTTCTTGATTTCCTCTACGCTTACGCCCATCTCCTTAGCCATGGTCTGCTGACCAGCCAAATCGTGAGGTACGAACTCGTGGAGAGGTGGGTCGAGCAAGCGGATGTTCACGTGGCAGCCATCCATTGCCTTGAGGATTCCATAGAAGTCAGCCTTCTGGTATGGGAGGAGCTTGGCAAGTGCCTTCTCGCGACCCTCTACTGAGTCTGCCAGAATCATCTCACGCATAGCTACAATCTTCTGATCATCGAAGAACATGTGCTCAGTACGTGTCAGACCGATACCCTTGGCACCGAATGCACGAGCTACCTCAGCATCGTGTGGAGTATCCGCATTGGTACGGATTTCCATCTTTGTATATTTGTCGCAGAGATCCATCAGCTCCTTGAAGTCGCCTGAAAGCTCTGCAGCCTTTGTCTCAATCTGTCCTGCGTAAACCTGACCTGTAGTACCGTTCAGAGAGATGTAATCACCCTCCTTGTAAACTACACCATCAATCTCAACAGTCTTAGTCTTGTAGTCAACGTTGATAGAGCCGGCACCTGATACACAGCACTTACCCATACCACGGGCTACAACGGCAGCGTGAGAAGTCATACCACCACGAGCGGTAAGGATACCCTCAGCAGCTGACATACCAGCGAGGTCTTCTGGAGATGTCTCGATACGAACCATGATCACCTTCTTGCCATCCTCATGCCACTCCTGAGCATCGTCAGCGTGGAATACAATCTGACCGCAGGCAGCACCTGGAGATGCAGGGAGGCCCTGTGTGATGACCTTAGCCTTAGAGAGAGCCAGCTTATCGAATACAGGATGCAAAAGCTCATCAAGTTTCTGAGGCTCACAGCGGAGGATAGCAGTCTTCTCATCAATCATACCCTCGTGGAGGAGATCCATAGCAATCTTCACCATAGCGGTACCTGTACGCTTACCATTACGTGTCTGGAGGAACCAGAGTTTGCCTTCCTGTACGGTGAACTCCATATCCTGCATATCGTGATAGTGGTGCTCCAGCTTATCCTGCAACGCGTCGAGTTCCTTATAGAGTTCAGGCATAGCCTCTTCCATAGAAGGATACTTGGCAGCACGCTCCTCTTCAGAGATACCTGCACGCTCAGCCCAGCGCTGAGAACCAATCTTTGTAATCTGCTGTGGAGTACGGATACCGGCTACCACGTCCTCACCCTGTGCATTGATAAGATACTCACCATTGAAGAGATTCTCACCATTACCAGCGTCACGTGAGAAGCAAACACCTGTAGCAGATGTATCGCCCATGTTACCGAATACCATCGCCATGACAGATACGGCAGTACCCCACTCATCAGGAATACCTTCCATCTTGCGGTAGAGGATAGCACGCTCGTTCATCCAAGAACGGAACACAGCGCAGATAGCGCCCCAGAGCTGATCGATTGGGTTGGGAGGGAAATCCTGACCAGTCTGCTCCTTGATGGCAGCCTTGAAAAGTTCAACGAGCTTCTTGAGCGACTCTACAGAGAGGTCCTTGTCAAGCGTAACGCCCTGCTCTTCCTTCACCTTTTCGATGATAGCCTCAAATGGGTCGATATCTTCCTTGTTTACAGGCTTCAATCCCATAACGACGTCACCGTACATCTGTACGAAACGGCGATACGAATCGTATACGAAATGAGGGTTACCGGTCTTCTTGACCAATCCCTCAGCTACTTCGTCATTCAAACCGAGGTTGAGGATGGTATCCATCATACCAGGCATAGATGCACGAGCACCCGAACGTACTGATACGAGGAGTGGATTCTCTACAGAACCGAACTTGCTGTTCATCAATGCCTCAGTATGAGCCACAGCAGCCATCACTTCGTCCTGAAGAAGTTCTTTGATTTTTTCCTCACCCACTTCATAATATTCATTACAAGTGTCTGTTGTAATGGTGAAACCTGGAGGAACAGGTACACCAATCAGGTTCATTTCGGCAAGGTTCGCGCCTTTACCACCAAGTACTTCTCGCATTTGGGCATTGCCTTCTGCTTTTCCGTTTCCGAATGTATAAACTCTTTTTTCGTTCATAATTGTTATAGGTATATATTTTATTTCGTTTTACGTTGCTAATTATTATTTGTAATGCAAAGATACGATTTTTATTTGATACTACCAAACTTTTATACGCTTTTTTGCTATCCCGAGATTACATTTTATACTGTTGACGCACACACGGGCAGAAAATTAACAATCCCGTATACGATAGAAAGATATTTGACGAATCTGAAAGTGCGTCTCTCGGGATTGCATCCTGGATTTTCGGTGTTTTTTACCCCCTCCCGATGCATCTGAAACTGCGTCACGACGTAGCGATGGCTACGTCCCGACGCAGCGCCAGACACGTCGCGACGTAGCAACGGCTGCGTCGGGACGCAATTTAAAGGTAAAAGGGCGTTTAAAGGTAAAAAAGTAAAAAGATTATCTGGCGATAACAAAAGTAACAAAAGTAACAGGTGACCTCTGATGTAAAAATGTGAAAGTGAATGTGAATTTGAAATGTAAATGCAATGCACAAAATGAAAAAGAGAAAAGTGAAAAAGAAAATTTCAATGATGCGACAACCAGAAAAAGCAAAGAAAAAAGAATGCATGTAATGATATTATATCATTTAATTCTAATATAATAAGGTACGCGCGTACGTACAATTTAAATATATACTATCAAAAATCATCAATAAACAGCCTTGACAAAAGGATACACATGACAGTCCGTTTTCTTCACTTACATTTCAAATTCACATTCACATTCACATTTCATCCCTTTACAACCACCGAATATTACCTGTTACTTTTGTTACTTTTGTTATCGCCAGATATTTTTTTTACTTTTTTACCTTTTTACTTTTTTACCTTTAAACGCCTTTTTACCTTTACTCGCAAATAATTTGGGACAACTCTTGCATTTCTCATAAAATTGCAGTATCTTTGCACCCATAAAAAAATACAAAACATTATTATGGCAAGAAAACGTAAACCATTACCTCTGTTAGAGAACATCACCATCGAGGCAGTAGCAGCCGAGGGTAAGTGCATCACACGCGTAGATGAACAGGTCATCTTCGTACCTTTCTGTGTGCCAGGAGATGTTGTCGACTTGCAGGTAGTAAAGAAGAAACATAAGTATTGCGAAGCCAAGGTGGTTCGCTTCATCAAGAAGAGCGAGGTGCGACAGGAGCCTATGTGCGAGCACTTCGGCATCTGCGGCGGATGCAAATGGCAGAACCTGCCTTACGAAGAGCAGATCAAGGCGAAACAGAAGCAGGTGGAAGACCAGCTCACCCGCATCGGAAAGATTGAACTACCTGAGTTCCGCCCTATCATGGGCAGCGTAAAGACTCAGGAGTACCGCAACAAGATAGAGTTCGGATGCAGCAACAAGCGATGGTTCACCGCCGAGGAACTGGCTCAGCTCCCTCAGAAAGAGGATGATACCGTAACATCGCTCAAGGAGCGCCACGCCCAGAACGCCATCGGTTTCCATATCACCGGAGCCTTTGACAAGATTTATCCTATCAAAAAGTGCTGGCTGATGGATGACCTCTGCAACGAAATCCGCAACTTCGTCTTCGAATATGCTGATTCTCACGACTATACCTTCTACGACCTGCGTGAGCAGCACGGTTTGCTCCGCAACATGATGATCCGCAATTCGAACACCGGAGAGTGGATGCTCGTCTTCCAGTTCCACTACGATGAGGAGGGCGATGAGCAGAGAGCATTGGAGCTGATGCAGCAGGTGGCTGACAAGTTCCCTCAGATTACATCGCTCATGTACGTGGATAACCAGAAGGGAAACGATACCATCAACGATCTGGAACTCAGCCTCTTCAAGGGCAACGACCATATCTACGAACTGATGGAAGACCTGAAGTTCAAGGTGGGCCCGAAGAGTTTCTACCAGACCAATACCGAGCAGGCTTACCACCTCTACTGCGTGGCCCGCGAGTTTGCCAACCTTACCGGAGATGAGCTGGTTTACGACCTCTATACCGGCACCGGAACCATCGCCAACTTCGTGGCTCACAAGGCAAAAAAGGTAATCGGTATCGAGTACGTGCCAGAGGCCATAGAGGATGCCAAGGTGAATTCTCAGGTGAACAACATCGAGAATACCCTCTTCTATGCAGGTGACATGAAGGATATCCTGACCAACGATTTCATCGCCCAGCATGGTCGTCCAGACGTCATCATCACCGACCCACCACGTGCCGGAATGCACCCAGACGTAATTAACGTCATTCTGAATGCAGCACCAAAGCGCATCGTATACGTAAGCTGCAACCCGGCAACCCAGGCTCGCGACCTGCAGCTGATGGATGCGGAGTATAAGGTAGCTGCCGTACAGCCGGTGGATATGTTCCCTCATACCCCTCACGTAGAGAACGTGGTATTGCTCGAAAAGAGATAAACCTAGAAATCAAAATAGAAACAAGATGAAGAAAACCATCATCATGGCGCTCATGGCTGTAGCTTCGGTCTCAGCCAGCGCCCAGCAGAAGCAGACCATCGAAATACCATCATGGTTGAGCAACGTGAAATTGTCGGGGTATGGAATGACCCAGTATCAGTACAACGGACAGAAAGATGCTGAATCCAACTCATTCAACATCCGTATGGCGCGTATCTCTCTCGAAGGTCGCATAGCAGGCGACTTCTACTGGAAGACTCAGATTCAGTTCAACGGCAACACCTCTACCCTCGGTTCCAGTCCGAGAATGGTTGATCTGTTTGCTGAATGGCAGAAATATGAATACTTCAAGGTGAAGATCGGTCAGTTCAAGAACCCGTTCACCTTTGAGAATCCGATGCACCCTATCGACCAGGGCTTCATGGGATATTCACAGAACGTGAGCAAGCTGGCTGGTTTCAGCGACCGTGCCGGAGAACATGCATCCAACGGCCGTGACATCGGTCTTCAGTTCCAGGGCGATTTCCTCAAGAATGCCAATGGCAGAAACCTGCTGCACTATCAGATTGGTGTATTCAACGGACAGGGAACCAATACCAAGGACGTTGACCAGCAGAAGAATGTGATTGGTGGTGTATGGGTAATGCCTGTAAGCGGCATGCGCATCGGTGCCTTCGGATGGACCGGTTCTTATGCAAGAAAGGGAGAGTGGCACGACAACAACAACGGTATCATCCAATATGAGCCAGCCCTTGACGCAAATGGTAACCAGAAATTAGACAAAGATGGAAAACCTATTATGCAAAAAAAGACTTTCAGCGGTACCCGCAGTCTGAACCAGAACCGCTACGCCTTCTCTTTCGAATATAAGAAAGACGGCTGGACCGTACGTTCAGAGTATATCCACTCCACAGGAAAGGCATTCGCAAAGAGCATCACCAATTTCAACGATGCCAACGCCAAGGACTGCAATCTGAATGCAAAAATCGGCGACAAGGCACAGGGTGTATATGGATTGGTTATCGCTCCATTGGCTCAGCTGCCAAAGAACAGCCGTATCGACGTGAAGGCACGTTACGACATGTATCAGCCTAACGGCAAGAGCAACATGCAGAGAACCCAGTATGAGGCAGGTTTGAACTTCCACATCGGCAAGCGAATCTCTATCCTTACCGAGTATGCGCTCATCAACGACAAGACACTCGCGAAGCATAATTACTCCATGGCAGATGCCGAGGTTTGCTTCAGATTCTAACAGATACAACAAAGGCTCGTTCCTGCTACAGGAACGAGCCTTTATTGTGATTACTGTCAACTACTTATCTAGAATGAATAAGAGAAACCTACTGACATGAATTCCTTAAACTGCCAATAGCTATCATCGTCCTTTCGCTTCACACCATCGTCGAAACGCGGATAGAGGAAGATGTTGGTAGAAATATAGCGGTTAAACTGGAAGGTAATGGTGTTTTCCCACTCTATTTCAGCACGCTTGTAAGTGGTGTATCCCCAGAGACGGGTCTTCCACTTGATATTATCCGCTATCTGCCACGACAGGTCGAAGGTACACTCAGAACCGTAATCGGTCATGCCATGCTTCCCCTCATCCAGTCCGTACCGCGTAGCCAGCGACGCTCTGCCCACATACTTCCAGTTGAAAGCCAGAGGAGCCAGATGGGCACTACCCTTCAGGCGGTGATTGAACCAGTCTACATTATAATCCATACCGACAGAGAGGTTCAGATTGAATGGCGAGAAGAAATCGGAATAAACCGTCTTGTCATTACTCTTGTAACCATGCGTAAACTGAGTCTGGCCAATCAGCTGGATGGTATAATACCACTTCCTGGAAGCCTGCAGACCGAGTTTTCCGGTGTATCGGATCATATCGTCGCTCGTTTTCAGCGTATGAACCGTATCACCCTTCGAAGTCTGATAACCCAGGCGCATCTCCACCTTATTATCCCATTTTATCTTCTGCTTGTTATTGTAGTTGGCAAACATCGTCACTCTTCCAAGCACCGAATAATTGCTCTCACCACCCTTATACCAGTTGTCAGAAACATAGTTTTGCAGGAACTGCAGATAATAATCGCCACCTATGGTCCAGAAGTTAGGACGGGTGATGACGATATCCATCGGCGCCGCATCCACCTCAATCGCCTTCGGAGCTACCTGCTCTACGATGTCAGGATGATTCTTCTTCGGTTTGCTCTGCGCAGCCAGCGGTGCTCCCACCTCCTTGAGATGAGACTCAGTATTGCGCACCAGGTCGGGACGCTTGAGATATACCTCCATCAGCGTCTGGTCGAGCATCGTTCCGAGCGAATCCTTCACCCCATTCTGAGGCTTGAGTCGCAACATGCGGGCTGCCGGCCCATGATAGAAGGTGAGCGGCGTAAAGAGCTGGGCATATCTGCTATCCCCGGAATCCATCTTCATGGAATCGATGCGCTGACGGCACATCAAGAGCGAGTCAGCATAGATTTCAGCCAACCTGTTCTTCGATGCCTCTCCGGGCGCCACCTTCTTCAATTTGCGCTGGGCAGAAACAGGCGACAGAGCCGAAAGGAACGCAAGAACGAGTAATCCAAATTTTATTTTCATACCTTAATTTTATAAATTTGGGCACAAAGGTAATAAATAATTCATAAATCTATGCCCTTTATTAGAAATATTTTTGCTCATTTCACAAAAATGTCGTAACTTTGCACCCAAATAATTCTAATTTAAATTATAAATATCGTGGCTGAAACAAAGTACATCTTCGTAACTGGTGGTGTGGTTTCTTCTTTGGGTAAAGGAATCATATCTTCATCCATCGGTAAACTTCTTCAAGCAAGAGGTTACAACATTACTATCCAAAAGTTTGACCCATACATCAACATCGACCCGGGTACGCTGAACCCGTATGAGCATGGTGAGTGCTACGTAACGGTAGATGGTATGGAGACCGACCTCGACCTCGGACACTACGAGCGATTCACCGGCATTCAGACTACAAAAGCGAATTCTCTCACCACTGGTCGTATCTACAAGGCAGTCATCGACAAGGAGCGTCGTGGCGATTATCTCGGCAAAACCATCCAGGTGGTGCCTCACATCACCGACGAGATCAAGCGCAACGTGAAGCTGCTCGGCAAGAAGTATCATTATGACTTCGTGATTACCGAGATTGGCGGAACCATCGGCGACATAGAGAGCGCCCCTTACATGGAGGCTATCCGACAGCTGAAATGGGAACTGGGCAAGAACGCTATCAACGTTCACCTTACCTATGTGCCTTATCTGAAGGCAGCAGGCGAGTTGAAGACAAAGCCTACCCAGCACTCCGTAAAGGAACTGCAGAGCGTAGGTATTCAGCCAGATATCCTGATTCTCCGCACCGAGAAACATCTCGAAGAGGGAATCATGAAGAAGGTAGCCAGCTTCTGTAACGTAGACCTGGACTGCGTGATTCAGAGCGAAGACCTTCCTAGCATCTACGAGGTGCCTGTAAACATGCAGAACCAGGGCCTCGACACCGCCATCCTCCGCAAGATGGGCGAGCCTATCGGCGAAACACCTGCGCTGGGTCCTTGGAAGACATTCCTCGACCGCAGAAACAAGGCTACAGAGGTGGTAAACATCGGTCTCGTAGGCAAGTACGACCTGCAGGATGCATACAAGAGTATCCGCGAGAGTCTCTCGCATGCCGGCACCTACAACGACCACAAGGTGAAGATAACCTTCATCAACTCAGAATATCTCACAGAAGAGAACGTGGCAGAACAGCTGAAGGGACAGGATGGTATCGTCATCTGCCCAGGCTTCGGCCAGCGAGGCATCGAGGGCAAGATTATCGCCGCCCACTATACCCGCACCCACGACATCCCTACCTTCGGCATCTGCCTGGGTATGCAGATGATGGTCATCGAGTTTGCCCGCAACGTATTGGGCTACAAGGATGCCAACTCACGCGAGATGGACGAGAAGACTCCACACAATGTCATCGACATCATGGAGGAGCAGAAGAACATATCAAACATGGGTGGAACCATGCGTCTCGGCGCTTACGAGTGTGTGCTGAAACAGGGTTCACGCGTGTTCAATATCTATAAGAAGGAGCATATTCAGGAACGCCACCGCCACCGCTATGAGTTCAACAACGAGTTCCAGCATGAATTCGAGAAGAACGGCATGATGTGCGTAGGCAGAAACCCTGAGAGCGACCTGGTAGAAATCGTAGAAATCCCAGGCTTGAAGTGGTACGTAGGTACACAGTATCATCCTGAATACCAGAGTACGGTGCTGAAACCACATCCACTTTTCATGGATTTCGTAAAGACAGCAATAGAAAACAAAAAGTAAATATTAGGAGTTAAAGGAGTGATCCCCTTTACTCCTTTAATTTCAAATTTTAAAAATGAACAAGAACAACATTATCGGTTTCCTCCTGATTGCCGTAGTGCTGATTGGCTTTAGCTGGTATAACCAGCCATCTGCCGAAGAACAGAGAACGGCATTCGTTCAGGACTCCATCGCCAAGGCTAAACATGCCGAGATGGAAAAGGCCAGCAAGGCTGCCGCTGCTAAGCGCCAGACTAATGCCAAAGCAAAGGTTGAGGCAGACTCAACCGCCCTCTTCTATTCGGCACTCAAAGGCCAGGCTAAGAAGATTGTATTGAAAAACGAGAAGGTAGAATTAACACTCAACACCAAGGGTGCTACTGTAGAGAAGGCTGTCATCAAGGGCTATGTGGGACACAACCTGCAGGTGAAAGACGGTTCGGCTGATGCCAAGGACGTAACCCTCTTCGACGGTAACGACCAGAGCCTCAAGTTCATGCTCGAGGCTAAAGAAGCCAACATCATCACCAGCGATCTCTACTTCACTCCATCCAACGTGACCGACAAGTCTGTCACCCTGACCGCTGTGGCTGGTGAAGGCAAGACGCTCACCCTGACTTATACATTGGGCAATGACTACATGCTGCACATGAGCCTTCAGGCAAATGGCATGGCGGGTCTGTTCTCACCTAATTATAATAAGATGGATGTTGACTGGAGCGACAAGGCACGCCAGCAGGAACGTGGTTTCATGTTCGAAAACCGTTACACTACCCTCACCTACCATAATGCAGAAGGCGGTACCGACCACCTCAACGAAGGTAGCGAGAAGATTGACGAGAAGATAGAAGAAGCCATCGACTGGGTATCTTTCAAGAACCAGTTCTTCTCTGCCATCATCGTAGCAAAGGATAACTTCGAGAAGGATGCTTTCATGACATCTATCCCTCAGGAGAAGGGTTCGGGCTATCTGAAGCAGTTCCAGGCTAAGATGAAGACAGCTTTCGACCCAACCGGTAAGAAGGCATCTGAGTTTGAGTTCTACTTCGGTCCTAACGACTTCCAGATTCTGAAGAATACCGAGAAGGAAAGTACCTTCGGCAAGGACTTGGAATTCCAGAAGCTCGTATACCTGGGATGGCCTATCATCCGCTGGATTAACCGTTTCTTCACACTCTACGTATTCGACTGGTTGAGCAAGATATTCCCAATGGGTATCGTATTGATTCTCATCACCTTGCTCCTCAAGCTCATCACCTACCCTATGGTGAAGAAGAGCTACATGAGTTCAGCCAAGATGCGCGTGCTGAAACCAAAACTCGAAGCTGCTACAGCTCAGTATAACAAGCCTGAGGACCAGATGCAGAAGCAGCAGGCAATGATGGCGGAATATGCCAAGTATGGTGTAAGCCCATTATCCGGTTGCTTGCCTATGCTGATTCAGATGCCGGTTTGGGTTGCGATGTTCAACTTCGTGCCTAATGCCATCCAGCTTCGTGGTGAGAAGTTCTTGTGGATGAACGACTTGAGTACCTTCGACCCAATCTTCGAATGGAACACCAACATCTGGCTGATTGGCGACCACTTGAGTTTGACCTGTATCCTGTTCTGTGTAGCCAACCTGTTGTACTCTTGGATGACCATGCGTCAGCAGCGCGACCAGATGGTAGGTCAGCAGGCAGAGCAGATGAAGATGATGCAGTGGATGATGTATCTCATGCCATTGATGTTCTTCTTCATGTTCAATGACTACTCAGCCGGTCTGAACTTCTACTACTTCATCTCATTGTTCTTCAGTGCCGCTATCATGTGGACCCTGCGCAAGACAACCGACGACGAGAAACTCCTCGCCATCCTTGAGAAGCGCTATCAGGAGAACAAGAACAACCCTAAGAAAGCAAGCGGCCTGATGGCAAGAATGCAGGCTCTCCAGGAGATGCAGCGCAAGCAGCAGGAAGAGATGATGCGCAAGCAGGCAGAACTGAACGAGAAAAAGAACAATCTCGGAAAATAAAGATTACCAGATAAAAATGAAAGCGTAATGGATTACCCGGAAAAAAGGTGTTCATTACGCTTTTTTGTCCCCGAAAAGGTATAATTTGTTAAATGATATTATAAATTATACCTTTTCGGGGGTATTTTTATTTTTTATTCGTATATTTGCCCCCGAAAGGGTATAATATAATATTATCCCATATATAATATTACCCGATAGGGTATAAAATAACAAGAATATGAGCAATACATTATCATCATACGTCAAGGAAATGCGCAAGCAATTCGGATTGACGCAAGTAGATCTGGCGGCGAAATCGGGCGTAGGTCTCAGATTCGTAAGAGAACTGGAACAGGGAAAGGAAACACTACGACTCGACAAGGTAAACCAGGTCCTCCTCCTGTTCGGTCAGGAAATAGGCCCCGTTCCTATCAAAAATAAAAATAATATATCATGAAACAAGGAAAAATATATCTCTACGACCAATACGTAGGTCTGCTGACGGAAGACGAAACAGGCTTTACCTTCGCCTATGATTCAGATTATCTGGCATCGGATGGTGCGGAAGCCGTAAGTCTGACGCTTCCTTTATCTGATGAGCCCTACCACGATACCGTACTGTTCCCATTCTTCGATGGATTAATCCCCGAAGGATGGCTGCTGAACATCGCAGAAAGCAGTTGGAAAATCAACCAGCGCGACAGAATGTCGCTCCTCCTTGCCTGCTGCAAGGATTGCATCGGAGCAGTAAGCGTCATTCCTACAAACGAATCTCAAGCAGAAGAAACAAATGGTTCACCCCAAAAACAGAAAGGAGAATAAGATATGGAGAAATGTCTATATTGTTATAAACCGCTCAAGCCTGGTCAGGTAGATTACCATCCCGCCTGCGCACGCAAGCTCTTCGGCACCAAGGAAGCCCCTGTCCTACCCTACGTTAGAAAGGAAATTGGCGACCTGGCAAAACAGGTAGTGCGTGCCCAGACCACCCTCACCGGTGTGCAGGCGAAGCTCTCGCTCGATGTAAATCCGGGCGGAAAGAACGAACCATCCCGCTTCACCATCGTAGGCCTTTGGGGAAAATATATCCTCAAGCCACAAACCGACCGCTACCGCAGTCTACCGGAAATAGAAGACCTCACGATGCATCTCGCCGAAGCCGCCAAGATAGCTGTGGTTCCCCACGGACTGATTCGCTTTACCGATGGTGAACTCTGTTATATCACCCGGAGAATAGACCGACTGGATGATGGACAAAAGGTACCGATGGAAGATATGTGCCAGCTGTCAGAGCGCCTTACCGAATACAAATATAAAGGTTCCTACGAGCAGATAGCCAGACTCATCAAGAAGTATTCATCGTTC
>UMEQ01003649.1_pt1 | contig 22509 bp, 19 predicted proteins | sample 1964811 | NCBI WGS metagenome assembly UMEQ01 (sample SAMEA4836026, study PRJEB28245) | human gut metagenome | biome: gut microbiome; material: fecal sample | place: Denmark | collected 2008 | reverse complement strand
AGAAGCATTGTGGAAAAGGTTGCCGCAACCGATGCAAACATCCTCATTACAGGCGAAAACGGAACAGGTAAAGAGGTGTTAGCCAACGAGATACATCGTTTATCCACAAGATGTGGGAAAAAGATGCTGCCTGTGGATATGGGAGCCATTACAGAAACCCTTTTCGAGAGTGAACTCTTCGGTCATGTAAAGGGTGCCTTTACCGATGCCAAGGTGGATAAACCGGGCAAGTTTGAGCTTGCCGACGGCAGCACCATCTTCCTGGATGAGATAGGAAACTTATCCTACAGTCTTCAGGCAAAACTCCTTACCGCCCTGCAACGCAGAAGCATCGTAAGAGTGGGCGGAAGTACGCAGATTTCCATCAACGTACGACTGGTTTGCGCCACCAACCGCAACCTGCAGCAGATGGTAAGCGATGGCGAATTCAGAGAGGATCTGCTTTATCGCATCAATACCATCCATCTGGAATTGCCTACCCTGAGACAGAGAAAATCAGACATCGTTCCGCTGGCAGAAAGATTCCTCCATCAATATGGCGATTTATATAATAAGTTGAATCTCCGTTTTTCGGAAGAGGCTGAGAAAAAACTTACCAGTTTGCCATGGTACGGAAACATCCGTGAACTCCAGCACGCCATCGAGAAAGCCGTAATTCTATCTGATGGCGGAATGATTTCTGCCGAAGATATTGACGGCGGAAACCAGCAGAGAAAAGAGAAGCCCCTGGAAGAGGTTCAGACGCTCGACGAGATGGAAAGCCGAATGATAGAGAAAACCATCAGGGAATGTGAAGGAAATCTGTCGGTAGTAGCCGCAAGACTGGGCATTTCCCGCCAGACGCTTTATAATAAAATTAAGCGATATGGATTATAAACTAATTATTATTATCGTGCTTTTGCTCGTGGCTGGAGTGGGTTACATTCGCCTCTACCGCCACTATCGCCGTAACATCAAGAAGGTAACCTTCCTTTTTGATGCGATAGATAATGGGGATTTTTCCTTCGGTTTTCCTACGGAGAAGAGGTTTAAGGAAGATAATATTCTACACCAGTCCCTCAACCGCATCAAGCATTTCCTGCAGCATACGAGAGAGGAGCAGATGGATCGGGAGAAATATTACGAGCAGATTCTGAATGCGGTGGATACGGGCATCCTGGTGGTAGATGGTCACGACAACATCCTGCAACATAATCAGGCAGCCCTCCGGTTGCTCGATACGGATGTGCTTACCCACATGAACCAGGTAAAAGGAAAGCTGAAGGATGAACACTTGGCAAAGCATGAGACGCAAGCCATGCTGAAAGACAAGCACGTGCGCATCATCGCCCTGAGCGACGTGAGCCACGAGCTGAGCAATCAGGAAGTGGATTCTTGGATCAAACTGATTCGTGTGCTGACCCATGAAATCATGAATACCATTACGCCGGTTACTTCGTTGAGCGAGACTCTGCTTACCCGGGTTACAGAGGATAAAGACCTGAAGCAAGGCTTGGAAACCATCCACAAAACAGGAACCGAACTATTGGCTTTCGTCAACAACTATCGCCGTTTCACCCATGTTCCCCAGCCTCAGCCAGCTCTCTTCTATGTGGAACCATTCCTGGAAAGAATGGCGCTGCTCTGCAACCACGAAGTAGAGATAGAAGTTTCTCCCAAGGATTTGCTGACCTACGCCGATGAGAGCCTCCTCTCTCACGTGGTAACGAATCTTCTGAAGAATGCCGTAGAAGCTTTCAAGGAAAAGGAAAGAGAAGACAAGCAGGAATGCCGCTCCGCAGATTTGCAATCCGCGGCAAGCAAGAAGGGATTTATCCGTCTCAAAGCCTATGCCAACGCCCAGGAATCCATCATCATCGACGTGAGCAACAACGCTGGTCTCATCCCCGAAGATGTAGCCTCCCACATCTTCATCCCGTTCTTCACCACGAAGCCGGAAGGAAGCGGAATCGGTCTCTCCCTCTCCCGCCAGATCATGCGAGTAAGCGGCGGCAGCCTCTCGCTCCATCAGGACAAGGCACAGGGAATCACCACCTTCCGCATCATCATCCCATAACATAAGCACATTTTTTGAAAGAAAAGTTTGGTGTTTATCCATAAAAATCGTATCTTTGTCCCCACAAATACAGAAGATTATGGCATTCGAAAAGGAAATCAAGGAATACGAGGATTTGAGACGCAAATATCAAACCCTTATCATCAATAAAATGGATAGAGAAGAGTACATCAAATATAATGAAGTACTCTTCTCTACTTTTTCGTGCGCCATTGAAGGCAATTCATTCTCCGTAGATGATACCCGGGAACTGAAGGAGAAAGGATTAGGGATGATTCCTGCCGGAAAGACTCTTTTCGAGGCTTTCGAAATGCTTGATCACTTCGAAGCCTTCGAGTACATGATGCAAAACACACAGCATCCACTCGACGAGAATTTTCTGAAAGAAATCAACAGACGGGTTACTAGCCACACGCTTTCCTACCGTTCTCCAGAAGCCATTCCAGGCGAATACACCACCACAGACATGGCAGCAGGCGATACGGTATTTGGCGACCACGAAGAACTCATCGCCAGAGTTCCCAAGCTGTTGGAATCTACCGAAAAAGCCACCGTTTCGGCAGTCGTTCATCCCATGATTCTTGCCGCCCGCTTCCATGGCTTCTACGAATATCTTCATCCGTTCCGTGATGGGAATGGAAGAACAGGACGACTCATCAGCAACTACATTCTCTTAAGATTGAATCATCCTCTCCTTATCATCCCATCCGAAGCCCGCCAGGAATACATTTCTGCCCTCCGCATGATTCGTACGGAAGCAACCGATGAGCACCTCATCCGCTTCTTCTTCAAGATGGCAATACAGAGAATGGAAGAAGAGCTGAAGCAGAAAGAGGCTAACACCAAGCGATTTATGACATTCCTCTTCTAATACGCTCAAACATTTTGCGGATTTCGGCATATTCACGCTCAAACATTTTGCGGATTTCGGCAAAATAAGGTTAAAACATTTTGCGGATTTCGGCAAAAGTCTTATCTTTGCACACGTAAATCATTAATTATAAGCAAAATATGGAGCAAACAAATTTATTCAAAAGAAAAATATACCAAGAGATGCTCAGATGGAAAGAAGAGCGACAGGGAGAAACCGCCCTATTAATAGAAGGAGCGAGACGAATCGGCAAGTCTACCATCGTAGAAGAATTCGCAAAAAACGAATATTCTTCGTATATATTGGTGGATTTCTCGAAGACAGCTACCGAAATCAACGACCTGTTCAATGACCTATCTGACCTGAACTATATATTCCTACGTTTACAGCTTAACTACAACGTCAGTTTGAAGGAGCGCAAATCCCTCATTATCTTTGATGAAGTGCAAAATAATCCTAAGGCACGACAAGCCATCAAGCATCTAGTAAAAGACCATCGATACGACTATATAGAGACTGGCTCACTCATCTCCATCCGCAAGAATGTACAAAACATCATCATTCCTAGCGAGGAGACACGAATCACCATGCACCCAATGGACTTCGAAGAGTTCAGATGGGCCATGGGCGACAACGTCTCATTTACTCTGCTAAAAACTGTACTTGAGAAAAAACAACCTCTCGGCGAAGCAATCCACCGTAAACTGATGAGAGACTTCAGACTATACATGCTGGTCGGTGGAATGCCACAAGCCGTAGACAAATACATCAAAACCAACGACCTTAGCGCAGTAGACACCGTGAAGCGGGACATCATCGCCCTTTACGAAGAAGACCTCAGAAAAATAGATACGTCGGGCAAAGCAACCGCTATGTTCGACGCCATACCTTCACAACTGAGCAAGAATGCCTCACGATATACTATCTCGACTGTCATCCCTGGAGAAAAGCAAGACAGGATAATCGACATTGTCCAACTGATGGAAGAATCCAGAGTGGCAAACATAGCCTACCACTCCAACGACCCCAATGTTGACTTAGCCCTTACAAAAGATTTGCAACGATATAAGATGTATACTTCAGATACGGGACTCTTCGTCACATTGGCTTATAAGTCTAAGAAATTCACAGACAATATCATTTACAACAAATTGCTGAGCGACAAATTAGACACCAATCTAGGGTACATCTATGAGAATGTAGTGGCTCAAATGCTCAGAACTTCCGGCAAAGACTTGTATTACCATACCATACCCAAGCATGACGGCAAAGGATATTACGAAATCGATTTTTTGCAGGCAGATGGGAGCAAGATAAGTCCTATAGAAGTAAAGTCTTCTGGCTATAAGTCTCATGCTTCACTCGATCAGTTTTCCGAGAAATACAGTTCTAGAACAGGGCACAAATACTTAGTTTACACCAAGGACTTGAAAAAAGATGGCAATGTGCTCTGCCTACCTATATATATGGTACCTTTACTCCCATAAGACAAGATTTTACTCATCCACTATCTGTCCATCAAACAACCGGATGGTGCGATGGGCTATCTTGGCATCATGCTCATTATGCGTTACCATGACGATGGTGGCGCTCTCATGCCCGCTTCGTTTTGCAAATGCGGAACAAGTTCGACCACAAAACACATAAAAGTATTTTGTGGTCGAATATCATTCAATTATTAAAATATCAAGTATCAAATCTAATTATGGAACTGCTACTGGAGACTGAGTGGCGATAGCACCGCCATGTCCTAAAAATATAAGGTTCATAGGTCTATTTGCAGCATACGCCTTACCGATTTCCCCAATAGTTTGGATGCGTAGTTTTTCTAGTTCAACAGCATCCTCATACTTCTTCTTTGTCTCATAATCCACATCGGTCTTTACGACTTTAGCAACCTGCGACAGAAGTGCCATCGCTTCTTTATAGCATTTGGCATCAGGATCGACCGAAGACAAGATTGCCACCACAGGTACGCTACCAGCCTGAGTAGGATTGGAACTCCAAAGAGCCTTAGCCTCATTCAACCGAGCCAAGAAATAGGTATCCCGATAAAGAACATAGATTCTCATTGCCTCCTTCATTGCAGAATCATAGCCATTGCAGCAGGTAGGAACCACCGCCAACATGGCAAGAGCCTCCTCATAATTTTTGAAGGAAGCCTTGGAACGTGCTTCCTTAATTAGAGAAGGTAGTTGCGAATCATAATAGCTTATAATCTTTTTCTTTGCACCAGAAAGGAAAGTATTGATTTTTCCATTCCCTGCATTCAACTGACGTATCGCATTCAGCGAAGCCTTTGTTTCATTAGAGCCCACGCCCTTTACCTCAACATATACAGAAGCAAAAAGCTTTTGATTGTAAACATCCACAAGATACAATGTAACCCCAAATACATTGGCTATCTGGGTAGGCGCACTACTTACAATATATCTGTCCAACTGATCAAACTTTGCCGTAATGGCAAAGTTTGCATTTTTCCATCCCACATCCAATTTCGACTGGGTGATAAGACGTTCCAACTGTGTCTGCAAAACAGAAGCACTCTCGGCGGTAACATGAGCAAAGCCCTCATCCACAATCACTGACATCGGGATATTGCAATCTTGCGCCAACATCCCCTGCGCCGACAAGAGCAAAGTCGATGTCAGCAAACACTTATATATATTCTTTCTCATTGCCTGTAACCTTTATTTTTCACCAAATATCAACTCACACTTACCAAGGCCCTTATTTACGGTCTTGATTGGAATATTATAAGGAGCAGCCTTGAAAAAACGGGCCATATTGCGAGCAAACGAATAGGTATCCATAGCTTGTCCATTCTCCTTATACAAAGGTATTCTCACCTGGTCGTAAATAAGCGTAGTTTCTGTTCCGTCGGACTTATTGAAACGATGATTCACACAATTGTCGCTAAGCCAATTATCGATAACTTCATTGAGTTCATAGTCACCATATTCTTTCTCGAAATCCAAGCCGGAGCCATTATCAAATACTTTCATTACAAGAGATATTTCTCTACCATTCTGCATCATATCCTCAAAATGAGATTGCAAACGCTCGCAAAATTCATCCATGTGATCTTGTACTGCCTCTTCTAGTAAGACTGGAAGTTCGGCAGAAAAAGATCCCTTGCCCGTACCCTCAGCACCAGCAACTTGTTTGTCAGAATAAGCATCCAAGGCACGAAGATTATATGTAATAGAACTTTTTGGTCCCATCTTATTCTCCGTCCAATCTATTTCCATGATGATGTCCGGTTTGGCACGACGGCGCAACCTATCCAAAGGGCTCTCTGCCACAGAATTTCCAGCCTTGCTGGTCAAGAGCGCATCCTCAGCAGCATCATTATTGAGGGTTTTCAAAGTTTGCTGCAAATCTTTCAATGGAAATCCCCTATCAGCCATCAGATTGTTGATTTTCGAAATAACAGCATTCAACTGTTTATCCGTAGAAACAGCAACCTTATAATCTGGTACTTTTTCCTGAGTTCCCTGGTTGTCATAAGTCTGCATATACCCATGCTCGTTACACCATGCATCACTTGGCATTACCATGAGGGTAGGTTTCTTCGCCTGTCCAAAAACAGCAACAGAAGAAAAAAACAGCAGGGCTATCATCAGCATTTTTCTTATCTTCATAATATTTTCTTTTTATAAGTGATCTTTATCTATTACATTATCAGCCTTTAAACGCGCCTTGAGCTGTGAGCGAAGCACTCTAATGGTCATCTCATACGAATAGCCTACCTTATCCTTGCTTTTATTAGCAGAACGTTTTTTGGTATCTCTAAGAGTAACATATTTTTTATACTCTCCTCCATCTGCAAAAAACACATTGAAATAGTCCTCATATCGCTCACGAGCATTCACTTCTGTCACCAACGGACGCATATTGCATCCCGATACTCCCTCACGGATACCATCAAAGACTACAGCCCAAACGGCATTCTTCATGGCTTGTTCCTTGGCATCAGAACGATTACGACCATAGCCCAGTACTCTCAATGTCTGGGAGCCATCCAATTCTACCCCCATACACTTGATTGAAGAACGGTCGTAGATCGCCTGCTTCTGCGCCATGGCAGAAACTGAGGTCGCAAAGACCATCAGCATACACAAAATAACTTTCTTCATAATCGTAATATTTAAAATTCATAGCCAAGTTTCAAGCCAAAATAGTTATAGTTTTGCTTTACACCGGCATTATCCTTGAGATTTGACAAAGTATAAGCAACACCAACCTGAAAGTTATTGCGAAGTCCACCAAAGCTATAACCTATGGTAGGGCTAAAGAAAGCACCTTCTTTGGTGATACCACCAACATTGAGCGACCAAAAAGGAACGCCATCCCTATCCTGAGCTGATATGAAATTACCACGGACATTGGCAAAGATTGGTATTCCAAACTTGCTATTGGTATTTCTCACACTAGCATTATTAACATACATCCTGCCTCCAAAACCTACACCTAAGCGCAAAAACTCGTTTATGCGATAACCACCAGTAAAGGTTAGGTTCACATATTGCATATTAGTTTTATGCTCCATGATGCTACTACCACCTTCTGTCTCTACGGCACACCAAAAGCCCTGTTCTTGTGAAGTATAATCACGATAATTTGAGCCCTTAGGCTGTTCTGGCATACGTACATCACGATACTGACCAAAAGAAGGCAATGCTAACAATACAAATAATATAAAACTGATAATTCTCATATTCATCAATATTTATTAGAAGTTAAAAACCTGCAGACAGAGAACGTACTACACCAGCCTTTTCCAAAGCCTTGCGCAATGCCTTCTTGTCTACCTGAACAATAGCGCCACTCTTTACTCCCTTGGATGTCTTCACACGCTCATAAGAACCAGCTATGATACTAGCATAATTTTGACATTCACCCTGCGCAGCAAAGAATCCATTACAAAATTCGGAATGGCTTGCTTCAGATTCTGCTGGTGCCATCGCTGGTTGTTTAGCACCACTATTATTTCCAGAACATCCTCGAAAAACAACACCATGAACAGCTGCACGCTTCAAGTCCTGATCAGTCACCTTCTTGGAATATACGAAGACCTTAACCAACAGCATGCCTTCATTGCCAGATCCAGCCCCAGTTATATCATACTGAGGCATCTCATTACCCTTTGCAAATGCAACAAGAGACAACATTAGCATTAGGCATAACAAGCTCAAAATTCTTTTCATTTTCCAAATAATTTATTTATTCGTAATTTCCCTTATCAACATTCCTTTCGCAAAGTTTTTACCGCTGATGGCACGGAACGTAGTATAGTTCAAGTTACTGCCTACTGCACCTTCCTCTGTAGCCATAAATCGGTTGTCCCAAATTTGCCCCTCTATAGGCTGAATTTCTCCCACCTTTTTATATTTATGAGAACCATTTTCCAACAATACAACTTCAAGGACTTCGTATCTCGACTTAGCTGTTACGCCTTCCTTTTTACCAATATAAGCAGTAAGAGGTTCTGCTGTCAAAAGTGGAGTCTTGGTTCTAAATTCCTCATAACTACGTTGCAAATCCACCACATTCTCATCAATGGCACGCTGGCAAGCTTTTCTTACCATCATAATTGGCTCATCCTCCTTGATACCAAGGAAAGAGGTAGTACCACCCTGGCTTTCTACCTTACCTACATATTTCAAATGATAATTAGGACGCGCCTTTTCAAAGTTTTGCTTTTTTGCAGCATCAGCCCCTACGCCATATTGCTCCTGATAAAACAAATTAGCCTGGTCCTGATTCCAATCCAAACGATAAAGGAACGTATTGATTCGGACAGAGAACCCCTTTAAACTCTCAGCAATATCACCTAGATTATCACCCAAGTCCTTATAACTGTCAACACCAGTATATGCTGCGGCAACCTGTCCCAATACCTTGAAGATAGAACCTACCGTCTTAGAGCCCTTACTCTTGTCTATATATCGAATGTCATTAACAACCACAAAGGTATTACCAATTAAGTCTTCACCTGCATCTTGTAACAACGCCATTCCACGAGCAGAATGCTTAGCCAACTGGCGGTCAAACTCTGTTGCATTATAAAGTCCGCGTTCCTTTACCAACTCCATATCACAAGCACCAGTATAGATATCCCTATTGAACCAGCGTCCCACCAAGCGACTTGCAACATTATTGTCTTTCAGGAATTTCGTTATCACAGGATTTTCCTTATCACTCTTTGCGCCATCAAGCTTTTTATCAAGATTAAGCACCTTTACACTAAGGTCATGATTATTAAACTTATCCGGAACAGGAATCTGTAAGAAAGCCTCCTTTATCTCGTTAGCAAACTGTTGGTCTGTATGATTCACCATCAAAGAATATAAAGAACTGCGACGATAGTTCATCACATCTTCATGATCCGCCTGGGCGTAAGAAGCCATGACGGCAGCACTCATCATAAGTGTCAATATTATCTTTTTCATAATCTCCTACATTTTAATAATTCCACTCATCCTCATCCAAAACTGAATTTAAATCATAACTACGATTTTCCTTAGTTATATCCAAGAGGATATTTTTCTTCTCAGCCTCAGTTAACTTACGGTTTCCTCGTTTTTTGAGCTGTTCCATAACGAGTTCTACATAGGTAGTAGACACCGGTAAATCAAACAGCACCACATCATTAGTATTCACCAAATAGCCAAAACACTCTCTCCGTCCCTCAGGATTGACAGAAGCTATATCCTTATGATTGGTATTAGGGGCAAATAATTGAGAACGATTTACCTCTGAATTTTCTATTTTCATACCAACTGGGCGAACATGAGCGATGCCCTTAGAAAAATTGGCAACTGCCTCATAGCCTAAGTCATATATTTTTTGCGATGTCACATTAAAATGATAAAACAAACTATCAGATTTCATCACCCAGAAATCTTGACAACCACGCTCGCTTGGTAATACTATTTTCTTGTAAGACAAAGGAATAATTTTATTTCCCGAGGCTGAATAAGCTCCCCACAAACTATCCTTCATAACATCTAAGACATCATAAGTATTTGAAGCTACAAAATCATATTGAAAAGGAATTACCTCTTTGCCAGCCTTAGTAATTGCTCCATATCGAGTTCCCTTTTTGACAGAATAAACCTCTAAATCACCTTTTTCTGTAGGGAAATTGATATTCTCATAGTTAGACAACGAAACTATGTCTTGGTTGTAGCTATCAAACACATCCCATTTTCCAGAGACATTCTGTGCCGCCCACTCACCATTCTGGCTATGTTTCAACTGTTTGTAATCCTTGCGCAATATCTTACCTGTCTTATCGACAAAGCTCCAAGTCTCACCATTAACAGGTGCAATATCGCCATCAAAATCTCCATGAGTCCAGAACTTTATATCAGCTATACTCAATTTAAACTTAGCTGCAACGAAGCCCTTACCTGTATCAAGATTGTGATAGCCACAAATTGTTTGCTTCTTCTTGATATCATAATATCTGACCATACCGCTTTGTGGTAGCATCAATTGGTCATACACTCCCATCTTAAGGATTTCCTTGCCATTTTCATCTATAAGACCACATCCTGTGATGCCAAAAGGATCATTATTAAAACCGATATACTTACAATCTGTTTTCAAAGTGTCTTTCAAAGAATGAATTGCTGCCGACAAACGCAATCCTTCGTTGTAAGGAAATACGCCCTTGGTATTGTAAGAAAACTCATGAATTCCCTTATATTTTGGAGTAACCAGTACTCTACCATTATCATCAATGATACCCAATTTTGCATTGAGCATATACTGCTTATTATCGGAAGAAGAAGACTGCTTTCCCCCAACCGCAACTAAAGCCTTGCCATAACAATTTGGCTTAGAAATAAAAGAATACTTAGTTGGAAGAACCACTTTTCCATCATGGCTTGCCAATCCCTGTATCTTGCCTGTCTTTATCAAATAAAGGGACTGATTCCAAGGCATAATAGATGTATACTTCAGCGGTAAGACGACCTTACCCCTTTCATCTATTATACCGGACTTTCCTGATTTAGTTACAATCGCATATCCACCTGAAAATGGATAGGCACTCTCGTAAGCACATTTAATCACTTCGGCTCCATTTTTATCAACGAACCCGACTTTACCTTTCTTATTAACATGGATCGTTAAATCCTAGGCTTGGGCAACGCAAGCAAAAGTCACACTTGCTACCATTAAAATCTTTCTAAGCCTCATAGTTCTTATACATTAATTTATGAATAAATAATCACTTACTAAAGTTTTCCACCCAAAAATAATGGGAGAAACAGTTTCTCACTAAAAGTTGTATCTTTGTAATCGCTAGAAAACAATAGAACAACGGTTTTAAGAGTAACTATATATTGATGCAAAATTAAGATTTTTTTCTGAATTATACAACATTTTAAGTGTTAAAAGTTGTTGCAAACCATTTAAAAGGCTTTTTAACCGATTGGCGCATGGCATTTACTATTATCGCATGTTATATAGAGCTACTATAGACAGACAAAAAATCTTTTTCGAGAATTCGCTACAAGCATCATGGTGTTACCTTTGACAAATTGGAATCAATAAGAATCTAGCTGTCTCTGCTCATCTTTTTACGTTAAAGCTGATTGCCCTCCGCCTCCACAATCTGTCCATCAAACAGGCGAATGGTGCGATGGGCTATCTTGGCATCATGCTCATTATGCGTTACCATGACGATGGTGGTGCCCTCGTGGTTCAGTTCGGTAAGCAGATGCATCACCTCGGCACCATTCTTGGAATCGAGGTTACCCGTAGGCTCATCGGCAAGGATGAGCTTCGGACCGAAGACCACGGCACGGGCGATGGCTACTCGCTGCTGCTGACCACCCGAAAGCTGGTGAGGGAAGTGCTTGGCACGATGACTGATGGCCATTCGCTTCATAATCGCCTGCACCTTTGCCTTGCGCTCCGCCTTCGGAATGTTGAGGTAGGTAAGAGGAAGCTCGATGTTCTCCTCTACATTCAATTCATCTATCAGGTTGAAGCTCTGGAACACAAAACCGATTTCTCCCTTTCTCACATCCGTACGCTCCTTTTCCTTCAGGTTTGCCACCTCATGATTACCCAGGAAATATTTTCCCGAAGTTGGGTTGTCGAGCAAACCGAGGATGTTGAGCAAGGTAGATTTGCCGCAACCGGATGGTCCCATAATGGCGACAAACTCGCCGTCTTCTACTGTGAAAGATACGTTATTTAAAGCAATCGTCTCCACATCTTCTGTGCGGAATGACTTGCAAAGATTCTCTACTTTTATCATTTTATTCAATGTTAAGTGTTAAATGTTGAATGTTAAATTAGGGCATACGCCCTTAAATCTGTGTCATCTGTGAAAATCTGTGGGAGACTTATTCATCCTTGAGATATTTCACCGGATTACTATTCGCCACCTTGTAGCAGTTGATGACGACGGAAAGCCCGATGATGACGAGCAAGATGATGGTAACGCCGATAAACAGCAAAGGCGTCATCGTAATCTTCTCGCTAAACGACATGAGCCATTGTCTGGCTATCAGCCAAGCCCCCAAGTCGCCCACGATGATGCAAGGCAAGGCAATCTTCATGATGTCCTTCAGGAAGATGCGAAGAATATCCTTCACCTTGGCCCCGTTCACCTTTCTGATTGCAATCTCCTTGCGGCGGCGATTCACCTCATCACTCGTATAACCCACCAATCCGAAGAGGGCGATAATCATCGTTACGATGCCGGCTACCAGGATTCCGTTGCGGAAATTAAGCTGGGAAGCATACTGGTTAGCCAATTCAGAAACATAACTTTTCACGATGACCTTATTGTTCGGATACATCGCCTGCACCTTCGATTGCAACTCCGACAACGATTCATCCTTCAGTTCATTAAACTTAACCAACATGTAGTAAGCCGTCTTGGCTGAATAGAAATACAAATCTGGAAATTCATTCATACCATCACCCCCGGTTTCCACAGCACCCCAGCGAATATTCCTGCACACGCCACAAATGGTAAAGATATTATTATCATGTCCCGTACAGGTAATTTGCTTGCCAACTACGCCATCCTTCCAATGCCACGTTTTGATGAGTTTCTCAGCACCTCGTTCATCAATAATTACCTGTCGGCAACTGTCATTTCTTTCCGTAAAGAAAGAACCCTGAACGATAGGAATATTCATCATCTTGAAGAAATTGTCGTCCACTCCCGACATCTCCATGATATTAAAGGTATTCTTCTCGTCGCCAGGTACTCCAACCATATTTCCACTACGATCATACCCATCGAGCGGAACATTAAAAGTCGAACTGCAATCCTTGACATTCGGCATCCGTCTGATTTCTGCCAGACATTGGTTGCGCTGGTCTCTATTGCTGGCATCTATCGAAACAATCGCTACATGATCGTAATCATACCCAGGATTGAGCCCCAACATCAGCTGGTATTGACCATTCACGATGTAAAGCAAACTGAACAGCAAACCAGAGATAACGAACTGGATGCCCAGCAAACCAAGTTTCCATCGGTTGCGATTCTCATTATAGCCACGGAAAGCGATGGCTACAGGAATCTTGTTGTAAAGCCAACCAGGCAACAAGCCGCCAACCAGCAGTACCAGAATACAGATAGCCACCAATATCCAACTGCCACGATTAAGTACCAACGTGCTTACCGGAGCAGAGAGGAAGTTTTCGATGGTTCCCTTGCAAAGGAATACAAGACCTGCAGCAAGAACAACCGACAGCCCCACATGCACCAAAGCCTCAGAGAAAATGATGGCATGAATGTTCTTCGATTCGGCACCATAGCACTTACGGACAGCCATTTCGCGAGAACGACCCACGAGATTTCCCACGATGATAAGCAGATAGTTCATCACAGAAGTGAAGAGGAGGACAAAAGCGATAATTCCCATAATCCATCCCATCTTCTTGATATAAGGATTTTGGGTGTAAACATCGCTCAATACCGTGAAATCATAGTTCAGTTCTATTCCCATATTCTTCATCTCCTTCAAAGGGAAATGATCCTCTCGCATCTTATTCACGTAAGGCTTGAGTTCTTTTGCCTCATGCCCCTTTGCCAACCGGATGTAGGACCTATAGGAATCATTTCCCACCCATTGGCCTCTGCCATCGTAGGAATATACGTATGGCACACTACACCTCGACAGAATCATCTGCGTACCATGAAAGGAAGAACCCCAGGGAAACGCTTCGAAAACACCATAGATGGTAAAAGTGGTTCCCGGATAATTAGAAAGCGTGAAATGCTTACCTACAACATTACCGCCAATTTTTGCTGCCGTTTCTGAATCGATGAGACAGGATAAGGGTTGGGATAGAATCTGTTTAGCCTTGCCTATCAATATCTTCTGTGGAAAGACATCAAAGAAACAACTGTCTGCCATCCTGATATTGGCAGAAATGATGTTCTGGTCTTCCATCTTGCATTGGGCATCATCATAAAAATAGTGAGTACTGGTAGCAGCTTCCACCATAGGCGCATATTGCTTTACACCTTGGGCGGTGGCTCCTGAAGTATTGGCAAACTCCATGGTTTCGCCATGGTTAGTACCCACTTCTGAAATCTGGTACGTCCTTTCCCATCCTGGGAAATACGTATCATAAGTCTGCTCGAAATAAATCTCGGCAATAATTACCGAACTGATTGCCAATCCGAGCGCCAGACACAAAATCTTCACGAAATTGTGCTGGCCCCTTCGAGGCAGATTCTTGAATGCGTTAATAATATGATTCATATCAAATATCCTGTTTCAAGGGCGTTAGCCCAATTTATCACTAATCACTACTAACTAATCACTACTAATTAAAAACTAATACATCATTATCCTTATAGGCTTCGTAGCCACTAACGATAACCTGCTCGCCCGGCTCCAAGCCCTCAATCACCTCATAATACTGAGGATTCTGGCGACCGATGGTGATCTTGCGGCGATAAGCCTTCTTGCCACTCTTGTCTAATACAAAGATCCATTGACCGCCCGTTACACTATAAAACGTGCCCTTAGGGATGATTATTGCCTGCTTCGACTGACCGAGCTGCAAATCTACATAATAGGTCTGACCGGTTCGGATGTTGCCAGGGCGAACACCTTTGAAGATGAAGTCGATGCGGAACCTGCCGTCTCTTACCTCGGGATAAACCTTGCGAACCTGCAGGAGATAATGTTTACCGTTCTGGTCGAAGGTAGCAGTAAGTCCCGGTTTTACCCGGTCGATGTAATGCTCATCCACCTGCGCCTGCACCTTGAAATCGCTGAGGTCGTTGATGACTCCTATCTTCTGTCCAGCCTGGATGCTCTGTCCTAACTCCACATCGAGCAAGCCGATTTCGCCCGAAATGGTGCTGCGGATGTTCAGCTTCTCCTTGCGCTGGCGAACCAGCTGCACATTCTTCTGCATGGCTTCCAGATTATCGCCCATCTGCTCCATCTGCGAACGGCGGAGCTGTGCATCCTTCTTCAATCGCTTGCTGATGAGCGCATGCTTCTTGACGGCAAGGTCGTAATCTTCCTTTGCCTTGAGATACTCCTCGCGCGAATTGAGTTCTTCCTTGTGCAACGCCTCCTGATGCTGATAGGAACGGCGCTTGGTAATGACATCCTGCGAAAGCGACAGTTCCTCGTTGCTATTGTTCAGACGGTCCTGCTCCATCGAAATCTGGGTGTTGCGAAGCATGTCCTGCTTTTCGGCAAGTTCGCTTTCGGCATTCAGAATCTCCAGATCGAGATTCGAATTGCTCAGTTTCACGATTACATCGCCCTTGTTTACGTGGGCACCTTCATCCACCACTTTCTCCAGAACGATACCGCCTTCCTCAGAACTGATCTGCACCACGGAGATAGGAACCACCTGACCATCCACCGAAACATAATCGTTGAACTGCGCCTTCTCTACGGTTCCGATGCTCAATCCCTTTCTATCCACCTTCAGAGTGGAAGAGAAATTGCTCAATCCCAACCAAATGAGGACTGCGATCAAAACCGCTCCTCCGCCAATCCATGCCCAGTACTTGCGAGGCACGAGATATTTTTTCTTTTCTATCTTTATATCCATAATTTATCTTATTAAATTTTCTCCCTGATAATAAGCAACCAATCTCTGTTTGATAATGAGCAGCATCTGCATCTGGAGTTCCTTGATTCTGCTTTCCAGAAGCGTCTGGGCTGCGGTATGAAGATCGAAGGTGGAAAGCATTCCTTCCTCAAACTTCCGGCTCGACATGTGATAGGCGAGCGAATCAGAGGCCATCTTCTTCTGCATCTGATGCAACTCCTTGGCGTAACCCTCTGCATCCATGACCGCCTGGGCTATCTGGTCGTGAAGCTTGCGACGGGTTTCCTCCAGGTTCACTTGCGCCAGTTGCCAGTCGTTGCGTGCCTTCTTCACGCTGTGCCATCGGTCGCTATTATAAATAGGTATAGAAAGGGTCAACGCGAGGTATTCGCCCTGGTTGTTGTGAAACTGCGAGGCAAACCCATCGTATTGCCCTTTCTGAGAGAGATTCTTATAATAGTTGGTAGAAATGCCGCCACCGAGAGAGAGTGATGGCAGCAATCTGCCTTTTGCTATTTTATAATCATACCGTGCCCGCTCCACTTCGTATTCTGCCGACTTTAAATCGGGAGAAATATGCAAGAAGCCCTGGTAAACGGTTTCGTAGTTTACTCCAGATTCAGGAGCCTCTTCATTATCAGACGTTAACTTCAAATTCTGCTCCTCATTAATCAGAATTTTCAGCTCTTCATCCACCGGAAAATTCATCGCGGATTTCAAGGCGAGCAGACTCTGTTTTGCCACATTCTCCTGATGCGTAAGATTGTATTCATCTTCCGCCACCTGCGATTCCATCTGCACCACATCCGGTCGGCCTTTCTCGCCCAGTTCATACAGGCGCTTCATCTTATCCAGCATCCGTTTGCTTTCGTTCAGTTTCTCGCTTGCTATCCGAATGCTTGCCTCAGCATAGGCAGCATCCACATATTTCTGCATCACGTCGATGGCCCGGTCGTCCTGAATCTTCTGCATCGCCGTGGCTGAATAATCCCGGCTCAATTTAGCCTGCTTCAAGGCGTTGATGGTGGCGAAACCATCGAAGACATTCAGTTCGGCATAAAGCTGATAGTAGTTGTTGAATGTCGTTACATTATTATAAGTATTGGTTTCCGGGTCGATGTTTCGTCCCCAGGCGTACTGTCCCTGCACGCCACCCGTAACGGTAGGCAGGAATCCAGCCACAGCATGCTGGTAATCCTGCTTGCGCTGGCGGGCATTCACCACCTCCCGCTTCACCTCCGTAGCGTGCACCACGGCGTATTTCATGCAGTCGTCAAGGCTCCAGCTCTGTGCCGAGACGCCAGCCGTCCAAACCAGCCATCCTATCAATATTCCTGTTCTTTTCATAATCTTCTTCATTTTGGCATGATAAGGACAAGAGCCGTGCCAAAACAGCATTTCTCCTGATAATCAAGCCATTAAATAAAAACCCTCATTAAACAAACTGTCCAACAATTAGACACCACCGTCTAATTGTTGGACAGAAACCCAAGATCAAAGCTGATCATTCATCGCATCCACCACTTGTCCATCAAACAGATTGATGATGCGACTGGCGTAGGTAGCATCGTGCTTGGAGTGCGTCACCATCACGATGGTGGTTCCCTCCTCGTTCAGCTCGCTGAGCAACTGCATCACCTCCATACCATTCTTGGAATCGAGGTTACCCGTAGGCTCATCGGCAAGGATGATGCTAGGCTTGCCCACCACGGCACGGGCGATGGCAACCCTCTGCTGCTGACCGCCCGAAAGCTGATGTGGATAATGCTTGGCACGATGGCTCAGCTTCACCTTTCTCAATATCTCGAGCACGCGCTCCTTGCGCTCCGCCTTTCCCACTCCGAGGTATTTCAGCTGCAAATCCACATTTTCCTCAACGGTAAGTTCGTCGATGAGGTTGAAGTTTTGGAACACGAAGCCGATGCGACCCTTGCGATAGGCGGTACGATCACGCTCCTTCAGATGGCCCACTTCCTCGTTATTCAACCAATACTTGCCCTCCGTAGGACTATCCAGCAAGCCCAGGATGTTCAGCAAGGTTGACTTGCCGCATCCAGAAGGCCCCATGATGGCGATAAACTCACCATCCTCTACTTCTATGTTTACGCCGTTCAGGGCGATGGTTTCCACCTCTTCCGTGCGGAATATTCTAGTTAAATTCTCTGTTCGTATCATCGTTAGAAATCTTTTTTAAAGTTTATAACTCATTATTCAGCCTTGATGCTGTCTATCGGATTCGACATCGCCGTACGCAGGGTGCAGCCGATAACCGAAACAAAGGCTATCAATAAAGTAAAGATGGCACCAGCCAGCAACACCCACCAAGGGAAGGAGATGCGATGGACGAAATCCATGAGATAAGTCTGCATCAGCTTCACGCAGATAGGGATGGCGATGATCACAGCCACCAGCGAACTGACGAGGAATCTCCTGGCCAGTTGCCAAGCCGCATCCCCAATCGAAGCCCCCATCACCTTGCGCAGGGCAATCTGGCGCTTCTGCTGGTTGCCGTAATAAACCGACATTCCGAAGAGACCCAAGGCAGAAATCAGGATAGAGATGCTCATGAAGGTGATGATGAGCACCATCATATTATGCTTGTCCTTGAGGTTGTTCTTCAGCGTATCATCCATATACTCCATCTCCATTTCCGTAGGAACGCCTACCAGTTCCTTAGCCACCTGCTTGCAGGTACTCCGGATAGCCTGCAGCGCCTGGGCATGATCGCCACGGGTTTTCACCAGAACAGCCCATCCGCCCTGCTGCGGGGTGATGACTCCAATGGCATTATGCTCCGTTTTCTCATTCTCGCTCAGCGCATCTCCACTATGATAATCGGCAATCACGCCGCACACCTCATATTCATGTTTACCATCCTTCATTCTCATTCCGAACCAAGGCTTGTGGGCAGAAACGCCATAGGCACGCTTCGCCTCTTCCGTTACCCAAATCTTACCATAGGTTGGCTCGCAATACTGTTCAATCACCTTGAATCCCAACATCTTCATCGCCGTAGAATCAGCCATGAACATACGGAGCATTCCTATCACTTTTTCATTGTCATCATGCACGCCGTTTCCCCAGCTGCTGATAGGATTGGCGTTGCCGTAAGTTGCCTCTTCCACCTCAGGAAGCGCTTTCAGACGGTTCTTGAGAATAGACATCTTCTCCGGCGAACCATCCAAGGAAGAATAGATGGAAACAATATCCTTCGTCTGATAACCCAACGGCAAATCGGCAAGATGCTTCATCTGGAGCATCATCGTTATCGCCATGACTACCAGCGTGATACTGATGACGTTCTGGGCTACGATAAATATCTTACTGAACCACATCTTGCTGCGCATGCGGATGGTTCCCTTCACCACATCTATCGGATTGAAACGGGAAACCACGATGGCAGGAAGGATTCCCGCAAAGATGGAAATGATGACGTAAGCCAACGGCAGGAACCACAGAAGGTCGAAGGAATGGAACAGGTCGATTTTCGTATCCAACATCGAATTGAATAACGGAATGAACGCCCAGGAAATCAACAAGCCCAGCAGGAAGCAGACTGCCGTGAAGAGCGCCGACTCCTTGAGATAGCGAAGCATCACGCCCCCTACCGATTCGCCCAGCAGTCTTCGGGTAGCCATCTCCTTCGCACGGTTGCCAATCTGAGCCACCGTAAGATTGATGTAGTTGAACAAGGCTGAGAGCAGCAGAACCAGCGCCACAACCAGGAGGATATTCACGAGAGTACGATTGCCATGCTTGAAAATATCGACTTCATCATCCGTAAAATGAATCTGGTCCCATCTTACAAAATGGCAACCCCACATAAAGCTGACTCCATCCGATTCCTTCTTCCACTCCTTCCAGTAGTTCATGTATTTGCCGAGCAAGGTCTGTCTCACCTTTCCCGGGTCAGCATCCTTTGCCAGTCGTGCCACCGTGATGCAGGAGCCAAACTGATCCATCGGCTGAGCCTCAGCTTCTATCAGTTTCATCGACACGAAAATATCGTATGGGTCAAGAAGGTCCTCACGGTCGAAATCCTCCATGATTCCCACCACCTTGAGTTGCAGCTTACCGCATTGGATGGTACGGCCGATAGGATTGGCGTTGCCGAAGGCTTTCTTGGCAAAAGATTCCGAAACCATTGCCTGATGAGCATCCGAAAGGAGATGATCAGGCGCACAACCACGGCATTTGTAACCCATAAACTGGGAGAAGTTCGGGTCGATAGCCAGATATTTTGCCTCATAATACTGTCCATCTATCATGGCTCCCTGCGGAGCATAATATTCACCAAATCTTGTCCATCCCTTGATTTCCGGGATGGAAGGAAAGAACTCCTTGGCTGTGCCCCAGGTCATTCCGAGATAATCGCCGGAACCTGCAACATAGAGTTCCTTCGCCAGTTTCTGATTCGTTCCCACACGATACTCTGCAGTAGCGTAGGAAACGAGAATCAGCACAAAAGCCAGTGCCACCGAGAGACCCAAGGCCTCTATGGTGGCATAAAGCTTGTTGCGTGATAAGAATTTCACATAACTTTTCATCATATACTCATTTATTTTTTGTTTCACTAAAATCAAACGATAAAGGAAGAATACCATCTCCCTGTTTTCGTTAGCTGCTGCAAAGTTACGGCTTCTCCCGTTTTCTGCCAAGATTTCCGGCAGCCCGGAAGGTGGATTGTATGAAATTCATACACTCTATTGTATGATTATCACACAACAATCCCGTTTTTGTTTGTCGTTTCGGGAAAAAAGCGTACTTTTGCAAACAAAAAAAATAAAAGATATGAAATACGGAACCCTTCTTGTCATCGACGATAATCCGTCGATACTCACGGCGCTGAAGATTTGTCTGGGCAATACGTTCGAACGGATTCTCACCCTGTCTCGCCCCGATACCGCCCCCACGTTGCTGCAACAGGAGCAGGTAGATCTCATCCTGCTCGACATGAACTTCTCGCTCGGCGTAAACAGCGGACAGGACGGCTTGCTCTGGCTCCGCACCTTCCGCCGGCTCCACGCCCACATCCCCGTGGTGCTCATCACCGCCTTTGCCGACGTGCAGCTAGCCATCAAGGGATTGAAAAGCGGAGCCGCCGATTTCGTCACCAAGCCCTGGGATAATGACGAACTGATAAGGGTGCTCAAGGACGCCATCGACAACAATACGGAAGTGGCAACCTTGGAAAATTTCGAGAACGATTACATCCGGAAGGTCGTGGATAAATGCCACGGCAACATCTCGCGTGCAGCCGAAATGCTCGGAATAACCCGACAAACCCTTTACGCAAAACTGAAGAGATGACTTTTGGAAAGGGAAGTTAAAGAAGTTAGGGGGAAGTTAAGAGACAAATGTATTAGAGCTATTGTATTAGAACTATTTTATGGTTATTATCAAGATTATATATTTAATAGGTGGAATCTGCTTCATCCTGGGCAGCCTCATCTATCTGTTCTTTCGCCATCAGCGAAGGCTGAAGGCGCGTGCTTTTCTGATGCGTGAGGCTGTAAGAAATGGCGATTACGCCTTCCGCCTCCCGACTTCGGGCTTGCTGCCAGGCGAAAGAGCCTTGCAGCAGGCACTCAACGACATGCAGGGCGATATTGCCCGCCTCGTAGCCAGACACGAAGTGGAATCATGGCAAAAGCTGACCCGTGTGCTTACCCACGAAATCATGAACGCTACGGCTCCCATCTCCAGCATCTGCCAGGCTTATCTCAGCAACCCGCAGATCAAGGGAAGTGAATACGAGGAAGGCATTCAGGCGATTCACGACACCAGCAAGTCGCTTACCAACTTCGTGGATAGTTACCGCAAGCTCACCCAGCTTCAGACTCCCGTCGTAGAACCCCTTCCGCTCGTCTCTTTCCTGGAGAGCATCAAGGCGCTCTATCCCGACCTTAGCTGGCACTTTTCCCTCCCCCAGAATGCCACGCTGGAGGCCGACCACAACATGCTGCGCCAGGTATTCATCAACCTCACCAAGAATGCCATCGAAGCCCATGCCACCGACATCGACGTCCGCATGAGCAGGAACGACCACCCTATCCTGCTGTTCAGCAACAACGGCGAACCGATTCCTGCCGATGTGGCACGGGAAATCTTCATCCCGTTCTTCACCACCAAATCATCCGGCACAGGCATCGGACTCTCTCCCGCCAGATGCTGATGATGCAGAACATCGAACTGGGACTATCCGACAACTGTCTCTCCGGTTACCATGTTACATTCTATCTGGAAAAGCAAGACACCATCAAAACGACAAAATGATCAGAAAAGAGGATTTTCTGTGATTATTTCATCTTTATTACACCTTTTAATTTGCGTTTTAGCCACTTGCTTTCCTTTTTACGAACTCCTTTTTCACCTTCAATACAGAGTTCTCTTCCTTGTCACTCAACTTCGCCACATTTCAGATTGGCGCAGCCCTGATGTCTGTCTTAATGACTTGCATCGTCTGGAAGGCGAAAACAAAGACTGTTTAAGAAATAAACGAAGCTATCAT
>UMEQ01010626.1_pt1 | contig 23223 bp, 7 predicted proteins | sample 1964811 | NCBI WGS metagenome assembly UMEQ01 (sample SAMEA4836026, study PRJEB28245) | human gut metagenome | biome: gut microbiome; material: fecal sample | place: Denmark | collected 2008 | reverse complement strand
CAGCAGGTTCGGCTCGAATACAGGTAACATTCTCAGGTTGATAGCCTGGGCTTTATAACGTTTCCCGATTTCGTATTCGCCTCCCTTGCTGTCCTTCCATAAAGCCAGGGTATTTCCCTCGTAATAAAGGGTAGTGTTTCTTGGAATTTTAAACAGGTCGCCTTCTTCTACCCACGTAGCTTCCGGTGATGTTCCTGATGCATGCTCACCTGCATTGTAAGTAATGTGGTAGGTTTTATCCTTTTCCGGTTCTCCGTTTACCCGGATGCCGTTATAATCAAAGTATACACTTCCCTTGTTTCCTGTAGCAATGTTGGTAGCGGCATCCTCTGCCCATGCACTCCCCATCCATCCCATCATCATGAGGAGGATGAGGGAACGGAGCCATTTGCCGGTTGATATCTTATTCTTTCTATTCATATCTTTCAGTTATTTTACCATGATTTTTCTGTTGCCGAAGATGTAGATGCCGTCAGGGAAACCACTGTAGGTGGCGGTGCCAGGACGGATATCCAAAATGCGATAAAGCTGACCGGTGGTTGAGAATACCTGCAACTGGGTGGAGTAGGTGCTCTCTATGCGGACACGGTGAGCGCCGATAGGGCGAATGAAGAGGGATCCGCCGGCTGGTGTATCATCGTTACCATTCACGTCAGATTCTATCTTCTCGATACCCGTGGTTTCTGCAATGCGAATCACGGATGGAGCATCAGTAGAACGGGTTCTGGCATTTGTCATCAATGTTGTCATATAGGTGCGGAATGGCATTACGGTTTGGAGGGTAGACGCATCATCAAATGCAGTACCCACGGCGTTCATACCATAGATGGTTCCGTTGGCTACCTTGGTGGCAGCAAAGCTACCTACATGATAATAACCGTTGTACTGGGTTGCCATAGCCTGGGTGATAGGAATCACGATAGCCTTATCTGCCGACTCGGTTTCGTTCTCATTACCGAAGGCATGGAAGGTAACGGTTTGCGAAGACACGTTTGTATTCAAGATGTTGTTATAGAACTTACTTGAAAGGTCGAACTCGTAATAACGGTAACCAGGGAAACGGACCAGATATGGGATTCCCTTGGTCAGCAACTGATAGTTCTTATACTCCTGCTGGTTGCTGTAGTATGGATTAGCATCCTTGTTATAGAAATGTTCTCCGTAGGTTGTTACAAAGAAGTTATTATTAAAGGTGTAATCCTTACTTTCTGCTCCCTCAGCCTGGAAGAGTCCTGCTGTTGTACCCGGACGCTGGAAGGTGGCTGTATTGTTTGTTGTGTTCACCTCTGTCAAACCGCGTAGCCAGTACTCATGATGCAGGGTGTGCGTGTTCGTGGCTGGGTTAGCCAGTTCATCTTCTGTTGGTGTGCCATAAAAATGAGTAATCTCGCCATTGAGCGAAGCTACAGCCTTCTGTGCGGTGAATGGCAGGCAGATACCTTCCCAGGCTCCGGTAGCATCCTCAGCATAGTACATCGGCTTGCGCACATACCAGGCATGGTTGGTTACCGTAAATTGGATAGGGGCACAGAAGTCGTTGTTCTCACACTTGTCTCCCTCGCTGTTCTTACCCTCAGGGGTGCGTTCTACGAGGTGGAGGAGAGAGGTGGTATAGCCATTACCGGCATTATTCTTGAAAATATGATGTCCGTAGATAGTAGTCTCACTCGTGTTCTCCTTGTAGCCGAGTGCATTGTCTGCGATGTCGTAAGCCTCTGTATTGTTGTCGATGTCGTTGCCATTGGCAGCAGTATATACCAGGAGGTTCTGGCTTACTCCCTGCTGGATGCTTAGGTCGCTGAATACCTTGGCATTGTCATTTACCGGTGGGTAGAAGATGCCGTTCTGGTTGATGTCTGCCGCCTTGTTGAATCCCATGGCTGCCTCCTTGTCGTTCAGGCAGGTGAAGTCGATAGCCGTTGTTGTCGTCTGGTGTACGTAGGTACTCATGAGGCTGTTGGCATTGTTGCTGGCATTATAGTGGAATGCATCGAGCTTCGTGTCGCCATAGTAGCCGGCAGTACGATATATGCGGTTTCTCATATAGCTGTTCTGATGGGAAGCTATCTGGGAAGGATAGAGGTCTGGAAGCTTCTGCAATGACTGTCCCCAGAAGATGAAGTCGTTCATCGGCTGACTTTCGTCTGCTTGGTTTCCGTTGAACAGTGGAACGTAGCTGACTGCGGATGCTGTACCCTGCGATGCCTTTCGAGCCGCATCGATAGCGTGACTCTGGTCGTGGCGGGTTTCGTTGCTGCCGTAGTTAGGCTGGTCACTGTCTGAACCTTTTCTCAGATAGGTGATACCCGTGTTGTTGCCGGTGATGGCATCGGTACGGTGGGCATACTGGTAGTCGCCGTTGGCATAGTAATCGTAGACGTACTTCAATGCCTCCTTGTCTTGGGCATTCTCCATGTTGTTGCTGTAGCGGGCACGCAGATAGTATTCGTTGAGGTCGTAGCCAACCTTGCCGTATCTGAAGTCGTCTGCCGTATAATGGGTATCAGCCTTGCCGTCCATGTGATAGACGATAGGCTGTATGCCCTTGTTATATTCGAAGCAGCAGTGGTAAGTACCCTTATTGCTGGCAGCGATATTGCCGCTTTCCATACCGAGGTTATAGATGTTGCCCCGGTTCTCTTTGAGGAATGATTTGCCTTGAGCCAGACCCTTGATGACATGTCCGTTGCCATGAAGAGTACCGGCAAATATAGCATTGCTTCCATCAAAGTCGCTGGTCACGGTGATGTCGTTCTGCAGGATGAATTGGGCATTCTTGCCATATTGTTCCGCCTTGCTTCCCGTACCGGCTCCGATGGTATCCACGAAGTTGATGAATGCCTTCAGGTCGCTGGCATCAGAGATATAGATGCGAGGTTCGGCAAACGTCTTGTCTTCCTTGGTACGCTGGATAGCCTCTGAAAGATGCAGGTTCACACCCTTCTGATGAGGATTCATGCGGTGGTAGTTGTGTACGGTAAACTGGCTGTCGTCTGCCATATCCACCGTAAAGATCTTTTTCAGACCATTCATGGTGATACCCAGCTGTACGCCATATCCGTTCATGAAGTAGTAGGCTGGAATATCCAGATAGTCGTTGGTCTTGTCATATACGCAGTCCTTGAAGAGTCCTTGTGCTTCGCTGCTTCCCTGCTTGTAGGTGTCGTAGCCTGTAGCCTTTTTGTTGATGTCCCATTCGGTATCGTCTTCAAATACCCAGTTTCCCTTTTCGTTTTGCTTGCGCTTTCCTATGCGCCAGTAGTATCCGTTGGCAGAGAACGATTCGTCTGCCTCAATGGAAATCTGGTTTTTCCTGAGTCTGACCATCTCTCCCGGCAAGGCGCAGTTGTCAACAGTTATCTTACCGTTGATGTTAGGACCCTGCACATATTCTATGGTAAGATAGATGGTGTAAGTGTAGATTCGTTCTACCTCACAGTAGTAGTTGGATGATCCTGCTTCTACGTCTGTGATGTTGACCTTAGCATAGTTGTTGTTGGCATCCTTTTTAAAGATTCTCTCAGGGTCTATCTTGGTGTATTCTCCAGCAATGCCGTTCTTGATATAATAATAAGTGCCGGCAGATAGCTTGGTTCTTGTTGCTACCTGTTTGTAATCATTGCCTTCTTGGATGAAGAAGTCGGATGAGGCCACCTTACTGATGATAGGCTTGTTTTTGGTCTCATCTGTATATTCTTCGTATGCACGTCCCTTCAGTACAACGGTGGCAAGACATTTTTCAGAGAGATGCTTCTTGAAATAGTCGGTTGTCGTATTGTTGACAGAGTCTGTCAGCTGGAATGAAATCTTGGCATCGCCATCTGTCAGTTTGGAAGGGAGCCGTCGGTTCTGATAGTTCTTATCTTCGAATACTCCATTCATTGGCAATACGGCAGCGAATCCTTTGCCATCATATTCCTCTGAAGAAGAGGCACCGATGCTGAGCTTGTATTTGCCGGATACGTCCTGATTGTCCATATCCACGTTGCCTTCTGTACCGGCTGGCAGATAGTTGCGCTCTTCCAGGTCGCAGCTGTATTTAGTCTTATCTTCAGGATGTTCGCTGCGCATCTTCCAGCTCTGAATGGTTACAGGCTGGTTTGGCTTCAGTCCTGAGAGCACGGTGAGACCGTCCTTGTTGTCACTGAAGAAGGTCATCTTGTCCTTGTAGGTATAGCCAGTGATGTGGGCATTGTAATAGTAGTTGAAACCTGTTACATACCAATAGTGAACATCAATCTTGTCATCCGGATTTGCTTGTCCTGCTTCATCCATACCATAGAATCCGGTAGGAAAGCAGTCGTCAACAACGAAGCGGTTCTGCTTGGCATCGTATGGGAAGACGAAGTTTCCGGTGGTTTCCAGGAAGTCTACCTTGTGTCCGGTTTCTCCCTCTGCCGTTGCCCGTTTATGCACATTGTCGGCATATACATAGCCGCCACCTTCGTCTTCACGAACGTCGATGAGGTTCATCTCCACTACGCCGTAGATAGGACCGTAGAAAATACTGTCGATGACATTCTTCTTGCTGTCATCGTATAACTCCTGTACGTTCTGAATCTTGAGGGCATAGCCTGAGGCGATACCTATCATGTTCTTTGCCGTACCATCATTGCGCTTCTGGAAGTTCTGGTCGTGTTTGTCGATGTAATCCTGTTTTACATCCATATATGACTTGCCTTTGAAGTCGCCATCAGCAGGTACCATACCGGTATTGTTGCGCCATGGTTCGGTCTTGGCATCGTTGAAAGGAACATTCGAAGTTACGGCTCCCACGTAGTGGATGTTGTTGGCAAGACCCATGTAGTTGCGTGCACGGTTTTTGGATTTGTCCTGCAACTTGTTGTCGGTCAAGGTTATATTCTTGGCAAACATCTGGATTTCTCCCACTCGTGCTATTGAATATGGAGTCTTGTTGGTTTGGTTGGTGGCATAGTCGCGTGCTCCAAGTACGTTGAAGCAGTTATCCTCCAGTCGCAGGATGTCCATACGCTGGAAGGTATTGATGATCTTCGGATTGTTGATAGTGGTTCCTGCAAAGCCGTAACCCGTCAGGTCGGCACTGCGGAAGCCGGCTGCATACGACTGGTGTCCGTCTCCGAAGATGCCACCTTCACTGTCGTAGGCATATATATTCGTGTCGGTCTCCGACTGATGTTCCGGCTTCTTATATCCGGCTCCATAGAAATAGTTGTCCTGGAGAGAGATGTAACGGTAGTTGCCGTCTTTGTCCATGTAATAGTAGCCGAAGAGGTCGGTACCTGCTGGTAATACGACCGACTTCATTTTCTGATGGGAGATGATGATATGGTCACGGTCAGAGTCGGTTGCAGAATTGTCGGCAACCAGGATGGTGGTGTTACCGCCGAATCCTGTTGTGGTACCATTAGGCAGATCAGACAGTTTTTCCTGTCTTTCCGTGAAAACCTTGTCTATATTGTATTGACGAGTAAATTTCAGAACGGTAGAGTCGTTTGCCATGACAGAAGTACCCTGTGCCACGGAGTAACCGCCACCATAGATAGCTTCTCCAATCTTGATATTGATGTCGTTCCATGTAATAAGTGGTGAAGCCGGGGCTGTAATGATAGTGGTGAAGTCTTTCTCCTTCACGAAGTCCGTAACTCCCTGCTTGCCGATGATGGAAGCATAAACAGCCTGCGAAACCTTGTCACCACTGATGAGTCTGATGCTCTGCTTGATGGTTTCTGAGGCAAGGTCTTGCCGTATCTTTCCGTCCTTTTTCTTATTCTCATGGTCAATATACAGGTTGTTCTTGTCGGTACGGTCCAGCAGATAGATGCCGGAATGCCCGTCATTTACCTGATAGTAGGTAGGGTAGCCCACCTTTACCTGGGTAGAACCATATACATAGCCAGAATAGGAACCGCCTGTTACCGAACGGAAGACGTGACCATTGAGGATATCCACATTGGTAAGTCCGATGACATTACCCTGCTGACCGCCACCATAGATGAAGTTGGCTGATACACCTGTAGCTCCGTTTACACCGCAAGGAAGGAACTTACCACCTTCTGTCTTAGGTTCAGAACATTTCATATCCTTACCCATGATGATTTTGGTATTGCCGTAAACATAACTCTCCATACCATATCCGGCACCGTAAACGTTGAGGCTGGAATATTCTGGATTGCTGGCAAGATAATCGTTCGATTTCTCCAGTTTCGCCTTTTCCTTACCGGCAAGCATATCGCTCTGAAGGTCGATGGTAACGTCGCCTCTCACGGTTCCCGTCTTGTAGCAGCCGCCATAAACGCAACCGCCCTGGTAAACTTCATTGTTTACGATGGTTGGTTCAAACTTGTTCTTGATGGTGAGTTGGATGAAAGGATCGGTAGAGTAGGCACGTCCCAGTAGATAGCCACCCTCATGGTTCACCAGTCCTTTATAGTTGTAGTTGGCATTGTTGCAGCCACCCACAATCTTGTCGGTGATGGTGAGTCCCTCCGGGAAGATATAATTGATTACATTGCCCCTTGCATTTGGATAGATGTTCATGTTGCCACGGTTTCCTCCGCAATAGAAAGTCTTGATGGTACAGTCTTCCAGTCCTTTACCCGTCTGGTTTCCGTTCCATAGCAGTTCTCCCTGGATATCTGTTTCCACTGGCTGGAAATACAGGTCGATGAGGTGAGGATATACGGTTGGTCGGTCTTCCAGCTTGGTAGGGAGATAGAGGGTACCGATATTCTTGTTCGAAGGATTGAACCAGTCGATGGTATCGGCAAGGTTCAGTTCCTGTGTATAGTCCTCCACGTTTCCATTGAGTTTCTGGAACTTGTTCATGAAGTCATTGTCCTCTGATTTTGCGAAGAGTTCATCTCCGTTGCAACCCATGAAGACACGTCCGATGTTCACATGACTTCCAATGTTGATCTGGATGTTTCCCACCTTTTCTACAGCCTTGCTATCCTTGCTCTTCACCTTCTGTACGGTGGCAGAGTTTCCTCCTCCATAAACGTCACCGGCGATATTCACCTTTTCAGATGTAGAGTTACCCTTGATTTCGATGTTCACCTTGTTGGTGAGTGGTCGCCATGAATTGATGTTCACAATCTTAGCCGCATCGCTTGCCTCCTTGTAGGAAGGCATGAATTCTCTCATCGGTACGGTATATACCAGAGGAACGGTCTCTGAGTTTGGATCCTCCGGGTTCATAGGGTAATACTCGTTCACCGTCACCTTCTGGTTCTGGTTCTTGTCGAGTGCATACAGGTAGTTACCGTTTCCGGCACCATACACGTTACCGTAAATCTTACCGCCATATATATTAATATGTGTACCGGAGCCGTTGTTGTCAGTAAAATCACCATCCTTAACGCTTACGTTAACATAGCCCGAAACATCGTTTCCGCCGTAAACATTGCCATGAATGAAGATGGCTTTGTTGCTATTTTGGGCTGAAGGATTTCCGATATTTACTGCGGTACTATCGATGACATCACCCATCATACCGCCACCGAAGATGTCATGGCAGTCAATAGCCTTGATATTGACGGTGGTAGATTTTACAGAGTTGTAGAATCCGCCACCAAAGACTCGGCGACAGAAGATACCACCGGATCCTTCTACGTGGGTATTGCCCACCACCTTGCCGGAGTAGCCACCACCCACGATGTCCATCACGGAAAAACCGCTCATGAAGTGCCTGTATTCTTCGCCCTTCTTGATATCGTCTACGTGACCTCTGTTGTTATTTTCTTCCATGTTGATTTTCACATGGGTATCACCCTGAATGACGGTATGTTCTCCATAGCCGCCACCGAATACGCAGAAGTGAGGGGATCCCACCTTATTATATATCTCCTTCCATGCCATGGTTTCGAAGAATTTCTTATTCACTCCATATGCCATCTGGGTACTATCATGCAGCAATCCCTTTTCCATGGTGAGATAGGCATCTTTGCCTACCACGCATGCTTCGTTGCCACCGGCATAGATGTTGTGGTTTACCTTGAACTTCAGTGCCTCGTGGTCGTATTGTGGTGAGTAGATGATACCGTCAATGATGCTGGCTGGTCGCCATGAACGGGTTTCCGGATTCCAGTAAGAGGAGAGCAGTGCCTGTCCACCATTGATCATGATATTGGTATTGCCGGTTACGTCTGCCGAAGTCACGTTCACGGAATCGGTTCCGTTCACGGTCAGGGTGTCGCAGTTACCCCAACCGCCGCCATAGATACCATGGCCTATCTGTCCGTCGGAGATGCTCATGAAGGTATTGCCATATACCGTACCGTTTTCGCATCCGCCGTAGATTCTCTCCAGGAATGCTGGCATGATATCCTTGTTCTTGTCATTGTCTGGATGCTTCATGGCATTGTCGCTCCATGGCTTGATATACTCTTTCGTTTCTTCGTCGAAGTATGGATAGGTGATGTTTGGACGGTCGATGACCAGACTGGTATTGCCGTAGATGCCACCCAGCTTCTTATAGTCCTTGCATTCAGACTGTAGGCGTCCTCTACCTCCTGCAAAAACCTGAGAGAAAACAATGCCGCCACGGATGTTGACGAGCGAAGTGTATCTGGCTGGTACCTGGCGGTGTTCAAAGTTAAAGACATCCGGTGCTTCCTTTGCTTTCTCATTTCCCACGTTGGCAACATCGCCACCGCCATATACGCTGCCCAATATCATGGTACGGGCTATCAAGCCGAGGTTTTGCTTATATTTGATGTTTCTGCCATAGACATAAACTTCCGTTTTAGGGACGCGTGCCATATTCGGGAAGTCAATCCATGTATTCTTGTTCTTGTCATAGATTGATTCGATACCGGCACCACCGCCATATACATTCTGTGCTACATAGCCTGATTTGATGAATACTCTCGACAGGGTACCTACCTTTCCGAAGTCATAGCTTTCTCCCTGGTTTGCTGTGGTGATGTTACCGATAGGCATGGCACCAACACCGGCACCAAAGATGTTCTCGCAGAAAGGCTGACAGTCGGTTTCTACATAGGTTTCACCGGTAACATAACCTGAGAAGCCACCGCCGTGGATAGCCTGGAAGGTGAAGCCTGGCAAACCGAGGGTCCAGGCCCAGCGGCTGGCATGATAGCGCTTGAAGGTCATCGGGTCGAAGTCGGCATCACCCGGATTGCTGCCCGTCACACTACCGAAATAGAGCTTCTTGTCATCCTTTGAAACCTTCAGGAAGTCATTGTATATCTGCTTCTCGAAGTCAACGTATGTCTTGAGGTCTGCATTCTGGTTGAGATAGCGGTATTTGATGCCGTTGACGGTGATGACGCCATCGTCATCCATCTTGTTACCAGGCTGCACACATACTTCGGTCTTTACCACCTTGGTGTTGGCACCGAAGCCGGCTCCGAATATGGAGAATTCCGGGTCGCTTGTGTTCTTGCTGCTGATATACCAGCATAAGCCGGCAAGCGAGGTTTCATCGAACACGCTGATCTGGTTGCCATCCTTGGTGATGACGTCGGCAAGAGGAGAGTGGTTGATAATTACCTCACTCAGACCGTTGCTGTCAGAAGTACCGTTGCCAATGGTAGAGTTTCCGTCCTGTCCGAATCCCACATAGCAGGCACGGTTTCCACCGCCATAGATATTATGGTCTCGCTTGAAGGAACCGGAGTTCATCGTTCCCTTGGTAAATGCATAGAACTGTTGGGTATTCTCATCACTGATGATGCGATTGATGGCAGCCTTTGCCTTTTCGTTGGTAATCTCATTGGCAGTCTTGGCTTTCAGAATGGCAGCGGTTATCTCCTTGAACTCATCAATGTTCTCGCAGATCTTTTCGTTATTTTGTACTGCCAGCCAGGTGGTGATGTTGCCGTTGATGTCTGCCTTGCGGTTCCATATCCAGGTTCCGCCGTCTATCTGTACCTTGGTGCTACCCAGGATGTTGGCGTAGGTTCCCTCCTTGTTGTTATCCACTTTTCCCAGTACTGTGTTACGGGTAATTTCCTCCTCTTCCTCTTCGGTTTCATTGCCGGTGAGGTCTATCTTGATATTTCCGTATCCACCGCCGTAAATGTTGTGGCCCAGTTTGCCGCCCTCGATATGTACCAGGGTACTTCCATTTACGGTACCGAAGGCACATCCGCCATAGATATTACTCCAGATGAATGGCACGATGTTGCCCTGGCTGTCGGTGTCGGCAAGGGAGGTGGCATTCGTGTTCACCACGTGTACCAAGGTGTTGCCATTGATTCTTCCCACCTTATAATATTCAGGAGCTTCAGCTTTCTTGAGACCCTTTCCTCCGCCAAAGACTTCTCCGAAGATGTCGCCGCCGGTGATATTGACGAAGGTGGTATAGTCCGTTGCCTCATAGCTAAGGAACTTGCCTGTTGTCTGGTCGAGCTTTGATTCGCTCTTTGGCTTCGTGTTGTAATAGGCTTCCTTGTCTGCTCCTGTCAGGGCGCTGTATGATTTGATGTTGGCGATGTCACCGCCACCATATACATTGCCATATATTTTGGCTTCACCCGATATCTCTACCTTGGTGGTTCCTAATACCTTTGCTACATTGGTAAAGTAGGTGTAAGTGCCACCGGTTTTCTTTGGTGCTACACCGGCACCGCCACCAAATACGTCACCGTAGATTTTGGCTCCCTGGATATATACCTCGGTGTTGCCGCCAATCTGACCCGTTTCGTTATTCTCTGTAGAGAATGGGTCACCGAAGCCACCGCCATATACACGGTGCAGGAAGGTCTTGCCATCAATGGTTACCTTTGTACTCTTGTTAACTTTTCCAGCATATCCACCGCCCAGAGCACTCAGGATGGTGAAGTTAGGAATACCCTTTGAGTTGTCGAAGACAGAAATATCCTCTATCTCAGTATTGTAGATTCCGTAGTCGCCATTCACGTTCACGGTAACGTCGGTGCTGTCCACGGTTGTATTGATACCATAGCCACCGCCGAATACAGCGAAGTGAGGATGGTCGCTGTCGTCGTATGCTTTCTTCCATTCTGCTGTTTTCAGGAGTCCGAATGGGGTCATACCTTTCAGGATGGTAAGGGTAGCCTTTCCTGTTACGTTGCAGGCTTGGTTACCGCCACCATAGATATTATGAGGGCAGACGAACTGACCGTCATTGAAGAACTCGCTCTTGTTGTCATTCCATTTGATCCACTTTGTTCCGTTCCATTTCTTGTCCCATATCACATTGATGGAGAAGTTGTCCTGCTTCTTTCCGTTTTCTCCTTCTGTCTGTGCGCCCTGGTCTTGAGCCAGTTTTACAAAGGTATTACCTGTTACGTTGGCATAGGTATAGAGGTCTTTGGCAAGCAGATTGCCGATGCTGTCCGTAATCAAGCCCTTTCCTCCGCCATAGATTTCTCCTGCGAAGTTGGCTGCATATATATTAATATGTGTATCTCCCTCTACCTGTGCTCTGTTTCCACCGCCATAGATGTCGCCATAGATGGATGGTGCCTGTGCAGAGGTGCCGTAGAAGTTGAGGTTGGTGCCGCCAAGTACCTTTCCTACGAGTTCTGGATGCTTGGTATCGTCAGCGATGTTGTTTTCGTTGTCCAATCGTTTCTTTCTTCCATTACCGCCGGCAAACACATCCCCTCTGATGTCGGCATTGTCGCTGATGGCTATGTTGGTGCCTTGCTCTACTACAGCCATGTCACCACCGCCATAGATATTCTCAAAGAAGGTACCACCATTAATCTTAACTGTAGACGAGCCATAGAGGCGTGCCATGTTATTAAGGGTGTTGATGTCTGAGGAGTTGAGCCGTTTGGCATCAGCCACACCATATCCACCACCGAATACAGGGCAATGGAAGATACCGCCATTGATGGTCAGTTCTACGTTGCCGTATATTTTGCCGAGTTCTGTATAATCATCAGCATTACCACCCTTTTGGTCTAAAGAATAGAAATAATCAGTTCCACGTCCACCAGCGAAGATGCCGTTTTTGCAATAGAATTCTCCACCATTGATGGTAAGTGATGCTACGGTTTCTCCTGCTTTTCCGTATATGTTTCCACCATCCTTACTTGGTTTTCCATTTGTAGTCCAAAGGTCAGAACTCATATATCCGCTACCTCCGGCATAGATTCCGTCAATCTTTCTTGTTTCAGAACCGAAGATACCTCCTTCTATGATTATTTTGTTATGGGTCAGTCGTGGGTCTACCTCGGTATATGTATGTGTGTCAGCATTGTAGCAATTATACATACAAAGATTAGCTTTTGCTGCATCATAGTTGCCAAAAGCCATGACAGATTTCGTACTGCTGTTTGTCCAGTAAGGGATACGGTCATCCGTTGTGTGATTTGTATCATCTCCGATACCATTCATACCACCTGCTCCTGCACCATAGATACCGCTGAAGATTTCTTCTGATTTACAATTTGTTGGAATCAGGAAGGTACCACCCTTGATGGTAATGGAGCTATAGCCATAGAAAGGATTCTCTACCCATTCACGATCCTGAAAACCACGTCCTGTACTACCACCGTAAATCTCTGTAATCTCTACACGGCTATTGACATCCGTATTCTTATTGTTACTTTCTGATTGTGCTGGGTCTATCAAGATGTTGGCGCGTCCCATATAGGTGTTGTAAGGTGCATTGTAATGTACATTGTTATTTATTGTTTCTCGTCTTGCACCCAAAGAACCATTAACCACACGTCCTATCTTTCCACTTTTGATGATGATGTCTACATCGCCAACCATAGCTCCCTCATGGTTGCCTGCAAGAACTATGGCAACGTCAAGGGTAGAATTGTTTTCATTGTGATTATTATTGAATTTACGATCAATATCTACATCAATAGTACACTTAATAGGCATGTTAGGGCTACCCATCACACCATTTCTGTTTTCCACAGTCTGTCGTCCACCAACACAAATTGAAGAGTAGTGTCCCGATTTGATCTTTATCTTGAAGCCTTCACGTCCATGTGGTAGAGCATCATCCATCTTCTTGAGGTTGCCTTCTGTTGATAATGGTGAAAAGCGATTATCATCCATGAAACCACCAAAAATCTGGAAAGATGTAGAGAATGCTCCCTTGATAGTACCATCACCTGAGAACATATTTTTATAGTTTGTCATCTGTATGCCTTCGCCCATCTCCAGATTGTAGAATTGGCAGTACAGAATATCGTAATTTTCATTATTATTATTGCGATTGAAGGTGAGATATTGGAAACGGGTATCTCCATAAATCGGTAAACTATGGTTCCGATCATGACCACCATACATCTCAATTATACCCTTGTAGTTAACGCCATCCCAACTACCCGTTATGGTCGTATTCTTGAAGAAAGGAGAGGTACTCTTCTTATTCTCCCATTCAGAACTTGTATTGAATGTTACAGATGTGAAGCCGTCGTTACCGTTGTTGGTAACATCTTTGTCACTCATTCCCATCAGCACGATGGTGTTATCATCCCATGAGCCGTTCTTCTCCAACTTGGAATATGCGCCCTTCCATGTCCTTACTGCAGTCTCAGGAGTTTGACCATCATTGCTGTCGTCTCCTTGATTGTATGATATTTTATTTCCTTCAGCTGTTGTTCCAGTAGCACCAGCAGGGCATAGATATACCACGCTCTTGGTATAAACAAACCATTTGTTTAATAGCTCAACTCCGTCTTTGGTTGTTACTATCACATGACAGCTCAGCTTGTCGGTAGAGCCAAGAGATGACTTGTCGAAAGTAGGCTCTCTGCTTACTTCTACATCATCATTCTTTACCCACGAATATTTGATATCAAGATTATCGTTGTTGTCCCAAATATTATTATTTATGTCAATGTAGATTGTATTCTCTTTGTGCTTCATCACAGCATCCACTTTTCTTGCTTCAATCTTTGCCACTCCCGATTGCGAACTGCCATCTTTCAATACTGCATAAACATACTGGTCATAGTCTGTGAGCGAGATGCTGAAATTGTTATATGGATTGTTCTCGTTCTGTAGAGTCCAATTCTTCTTGTCTGTAGATGTATACCAGAAATATTTCTCGTTTCCTGCATTACCTTCAATAGTTTCTGCTGTGATGATAGTATTATAGCCACGCTTCACTGTCAGTTTTGTTGAACCGAAGTTAAAGCCTGTACCAGAAGTATAGCTCCAGTTGAGCTTGTCTTGAAAGTTGTTGGTTGATATATACTGGTTGTTCTGGCTTGCAAATGTTGTTGCAAACTCATCAACTTTCTTCTGCGTTCCCAGGTTCTTTCCACCATCTACGTACTGGGTGTAATACCAGGTAGAAGCATATTTATTGGCATTACCTTCGTTTTGACAATTGGCAGTGATGCCACCTTTGTTGATTTTGTCACTTGTATTTTCGATATTAAGCCCATTGCCAAAGAGGTAGATGTTGGTAGGCTGTATGGAGTTACCTCCTCCATTCATGTCATAGCTGAAGCAACCGAAACCTTGGGCTATGTGGAAATTATTGTTATGCACGCTTGTATTCTTCAGCATATTTATCTGTGTATCAGCTGCTATGTTGAAGATTCTGAAAGTTTCGTTCTTACTGTCGGTCTGTACATTTCCTGCTATACCGCCAATTTTGCTTTCATTGTTAATCTCGTATGTTTCGTCGTTATCCTTTATTTCTGAGCCACGGATAATGATGTTGCTGAGTTCTGTATTGCTGTATATCTCACCAGCTACTACGCCCACTTTATAATCGGGACCATAAGGTTTGAATTCTGGTTTCTTTTCTACCTTAGCATTCTCGATGATGAGGTTTGTTACGGTAGTAAGGTTAGTGCTGCTTGCACCTTGGAGTGTCGAGAAGAGTCCCCATGCACTCCTTGCTTCAGTTCCTTCCCATTGTATATGCATATTTTTGATGACATGACCATTGCCATCAAACTTTCCGAAAAACAAACGGTTGTCGCCATTACCATTGCCGTAGTTATAGTATTTACCGATTGGCATCCAGATACCGCCACTCAGGTCGATATCGGCAGTAAGCTTAAAGTATTTACCAAGGAAAGCCTGCGGTGTGTTTCCGTTGTTCACATCACGTGCCAGTTTGGCGAGCTGTTTTGCCGTAGCAATCTCGTATGGATTGGTCTTGCTACCATCACCCCCTGCATAGCTATCGGCATAGATATCTATGGAATAGTATTTGTTTGTTGTCTGAGCCCATAAGGTTTGTCCACACATGAGCCATAGGGTCAGAATGCCAAGAAGTATTCTGAATTTTTTGTTTTGTGTATTGTTATCTTGTTGCTTTTTCATGAGTCTTCATTTATAAGCGATTCTTTTTTTCTTTGTTCTTATGTTTCTTCGTGGTATAGGTCATGAGGGTATTCTGTTATTACTGTATCAGGAGATGCCCCGTATAGGCATCCTGGTCAGTCAGTACATAGAGGTATCTTGGCTGGATGAGTATATTGATGTTGTAAATCGCTGCCGTTTGGGCAGGATTGAGTGTTTCGAAATATTTATTTCCCAGGATGATGGTAGAGGTTACGTCCTTACGGGTAACCGTTTCTCCCTTTTCATCCTTCAGGATTACATCGTAGGTGACGGCAATGGTGGGTACGAAAGAGGCATCGGCGATGGCATAGAAGGTGGTGCCCCAACGGTGATACTTACTGTCGTCAATATCCATATATTCTTTGTATTCCGGAGTAAATGGGGTTTCTGAATTTTTTGCCAGCTTGATGGCGTTTTCTTCCGTTATATTTACCTTGTTCAGTTTGCTCCATTGGATGGCTTTTGCCGTCCACTCATTGTTACTCCATGTGTAGCTGCGGCTTACGTTGCCTCCCGTTGCCAGACCTTTGCCGTAAATCTTGACTCCCTTGATGCGGAAGTGGCGGATGGCATTCATCTTCTGGTCCAGTTGAAAGTTGAGGTTATAGCCCGTCAACGTCTGGTCGAAGAGGAAAGTAACTACTCGTCCAAAGGTTGCATCCGAACCTCCTGCCGCTATACTTCCCTTATGCTCCGGTTTGGCGCAGATGATTGGCGCCTTTTCTAAATCTTTCTGAGCAAGGATAGGGGATGGGTTGCCATTTATGATTGGCATGGAGAAAGGAATCGTCAGGAGATAGGTGCTTTCTGTTGCCGATGGCTTACTGAGGGTTGCTTCAGTAGAATGCGGCATATATCCGAAGAAGTCGAAGTTGCTGTCTGGGTAAGCATCCCATCGCTTTTCTTCCTTTGGGGTCCAGGTCTTGGTCGATGTATCGTAATCTACCTGGATATTGTCGAAGATGGCGTGGTTTTTGCCTCCTGTCTCTGTGCCAGTGGTTTCAAAGCTATGAGTGGCAAAGTTGTAATAGCCGAAGACGCCCATGTTTTGTGGGTGCATTCGCTGAACCGGATCATAGCTTTCATATCTGTCATCCGCACGTGTCGTCATCTTTTGTGTCCGTGCAGCAAAGGTGATATATCGGTAACTGTCGGCGTGCTGGATAGGCAGGTCGTTGCTTTCGCAGGCAGTGAGACTTGCGAGGAAGGCAAAGAGGGGTATCATCAGTTTTTTATTCTTCATAATGAGTCATGTGGGGCGTTACCAGTCTTCGGTACCGCCATTATTTTTAATAGGAGTTTCCACCCATTTCTCCACCTGCATATTGGTGAAGGCAATGTTGGGTCCTGCTACTGTTATTTTAAAGATGTATGTATATTGGTAGCCTGCCTTCCATTGCATATATTCTGCCGGAATGGTGGCTGTAGATTTCTTTCCGTCTATGGTGGCGCTGATGATGTAAGCGCCCTGCGGTTTGTTACTGTCTCCCAATGGTGGAACGTAATACCATTTCTTTCTTTCTGTAGCCTGATGATTCAAATCTGCATCTTCCTCGTAAGGAATGGTGAATTTGATGAGCTCAGTTCCAGTTTCTGTATTTCCCTCCCATTTATAGGTAGCTTTGGTTCCTGTTCCTGTAATAGGGTAGCTGACGATGATATTTCCCTTTGTAGGTGAATGTTCATCGTTTATGTTTTTGAAAACAATATCGGTGATAGAGATTTTGGTATCTTTCAGATAATTGAATTTGAATCTTACCTTTGTGATAATAGGAGCAAAGGTGAGTTTTACGCATGCCCCGTATTTCCTGTTTTCGAAGTTCTGGTTGTCTGACAGCCAGAGGTCTGAGATATATGGGGTGGTAACTGCGGTGGCATCCTCTTTGTAAGTGAATGGGATAGAGAAGGATGCATCGTTTGGTGTGGAACCTTCTATCGATGTAGGTTCCTTGAAAGATGGGGCTGAATTGTTACCGGCTGCTGTCGGGATGCTATAGGCGAAGAAGCGATAGCTGGTAGCGGAATAGTCCCAGTATTTGATAGTTTGATTAGCAATACCTACGTATTCCCAATCGGCAGTATTGCTGGAGGTTGTGTTTGCGGTTTGTTGTGTCCAGTTGACGGTATATCCATCCATTACGTTTTGGGACTGGTCGAATCCGCTGGTGTAATTTCCTCCTGTGGTTTTATATCCCCATACTTTGAAGGTTTTGGAAATAGTTTCCAGTCCTGTTTCTTTATTAGCACGGGTAGTAGGTGCATCTTGCCATGTTCCGCTATTTCCTCCGAAAGAGATACTTACTCCCTTCGGTTCTTCCGGTTGAGTAGGCACATCCGGTTCTTCCTGCCCCGATCCAGCGCAGGAAAAAAGACATAGAGCCAAGAATGGTATGGTCAGGATGCGATATAATTTCATTTTCTTCTTGCTTTTTATCATAGGAGCCGGGCAGGGAACATTCAACCCCGTCCGGCCTTAATAGTATTGTTTTGCTCCCAAGTTTTTAGGGGCAAAAGAGAAATCTGTTATTTTGTAGCTGCTGCTACATATACAACCTTATAGGTATATACGGCAGGAGTTGTGCCTACTTTTGCTTTTGCTAAGTACTTGATAGCGTACCAACCTGCAGCAGTAGGTTTGAATGTAAATACATTATTAGCATCAACTGAACCTTCTATTTTTGTTGCGCCTGTTACACCCTTAACTTGAACTTCTGCTTCAGTAATTTCTGTGTCGAACTTATAAACTGCAATATGGCCTACCTGCTCAGCTGCTTCATCTGTAGTTTTCAATGTTTGAACTTCGGTCTTGTCATTTAATACAGTAACGTCAATATTTTTATCTGCTACGTACTTGATAGTATTACCTTCTACAGAACCTTTCTGATATGTTGTAATAGAAGGAGCGGTGAATGTTGTTGTTGTACCTTCTGTCTTATCTGTCATTTCTGTTACTGCGGCATCGAATGTAATAGGATAGAGACCTGCTGGATCTTCAGGGTTAGTAGGATCACCTGTAGTACCGTTAGTCTTATCAGAAATCTTAAAGAGGTATGTATAGCGAGTATTTACTTCCCATTTGCTGAATGCTTCAGGGATAGCAGCTGTTGCACCAGTAACCTCGATAGTCTCGCCTGACTTATCATCTGCAGTCAGAGTATAGTCACACTTGATGATGATTGGAGCTGCTTTAGTAGCAGAAGGTGTTGGGAGTACAGTGAAGTAGCCATTGGCTGATGACATATCTTTGTCTGTACCATAGAGTTTTGCAACGGTCTCTGCTGATGTTGTAGCCAAAGCGTTATGAGGTTCAAAATAACCTGCATACCAGTTCTTGCGCTTTGTAATACCTTCTGTATATGCGTAGGTGTATGAAGGAGTTGTTCCTGTCCAATCATAATTAATGGTTCCCTTAACGTTACTACCACCAACAAAGTAGTCTGCTGTACCAGAAGTAAGGATGATGTTATTTTTATCAGTGACTTTTAAATCGCCATTATCATCGTAAGCATAGAATTTTATGGCAGTAATAGCATATCCAGGAATAGTCTCATAAATACCTACGCGAACCATAGCCTGCTGACGATTAAATTCAAATTGTACAGGCTCTTGGTACTTATCCTTTTTAACCACTTTTGGAGTTGCTACATACACTGGATCTGTATTGAGAGCTGTTCCTTCCTTGTTGGCTTCGATATGACCTGCGAGACCAGATATGGTAGCAGATGTAATATACGTACCTTTATCAGCAATATCTTGATTTTTATTGAATTGGAAAGCAGAAATTGGTGAACCTGCTACAAAACGATATTCAGAAGCAGAGTAGTCCCAGTACTTAATGGTCTGAGCTTCATCGCCTAATGATATATTACCTGTACCGAGATTTGTAGAATTTTTAGCTCCTACATACTCCCATCCTTTTGTATTTGATGTTGTAGTATTAGCTGTAGCATCCCAAACAGAGTAATCTACGAATACATTCTTAAACTTATCATCACTCGCCTTCTTCACACCATAAATTTTGAACTGGCCATCGAGCATTTCGGCTGCAGTTCCAGTGTTCTTTGTGGCACGGGTAATCTTGCCGGCATTTCCACTAAAGTTAATCGCCTTATTGGCACCATTCTCAACATTTCCGCCTTCTGTTCCGACAAAGTCTTCGCTTGAGCAGCTTGCAAGTGCGAGTGCAGAAGCTGCAATAAATAAATATTTCTTCATATCCATAAAATGTTTATAATTTTTTAATTTATTATTCTATATCCTGATTTTATATTCATGTTTATCAATTACATTTCAATTTCCCATTCCTTCTCCTCGAAGTCCTTTACCACCGCATCAAAACCAGAACCGCCAGGACGGACGGGAACCGGTACGTGATCCATATCAACATCTACGGTGATCACTCCTCCACGAAAAAGGCGACGTATCTGGTCGGTCACGTCGAAAACCAAAGTAGAATCCTTGCCATTATAAAACTGCATCGTTACATCCAGATAATGGCGGTTGTTCAAATCCGCTGCCTTCACCTTCTCCAGCGACTCCTTGTAGGCCCTGGTGCTCAGCGTGCCCGGATTCAGATTCGGCATTCCGAAAGTGAGAATCTTTCCACCGATGATATCCACCGTCTCACCATTCTTGCCCTTCTGGTCGAACTTCATCCTCAGATTACCATTCACCGTGATGGCATCCGTACCCGTATGCCCCGTATTCAGCGTCACCGAGCGGGCCATTCCGCTCAGGTTGGTATTGCCATCTATCGCCGTCACAATGCGACCATTGCGATTGTTGTTGTGCAATATCACCTGCAACAGATAGATGTAGGTGACAGGCTGGAGCTGAAGGTTGAGCACCCTGAACCAGCAGTTTCTGTCCTCATCAAAGGTAAAGCCATCCAGATTCTCATTAATCTCGATGCCCTTCTCATATCCGGCAAAGAGTTCCTCCGGCTGATAGAACGCTCTCGGAAATTGGGGAGCGTTGTATTTCACGGGATGCATCGTCTCGCCCGTTTTCGCCGTTACGTAATCGTAGGTACTCTCCTCATCGATTCTTACGCTCTGCACACCGTCCGGCGTCTGGATATCATTCCAAGCTAGAATGTCCCAGAATCCGAAATCGTATTTCGCCGAAATGGAATTACTGGTGAGGTAATGCTTGTAGGGAGAGCTGTGAGGTGCGCCCGATACCCTTCCGGTATAATAGCGGCGAATATCGAATGCCGTCGGCTCGGTGTAACCCAGGATGCCGAAAAGCTCCTGGTCTTTCTGATCCCAACCGAAGAACCATTCTGCCTTCCAGTCATATACCACGTCATATTTCAGTTGATAATCCCAATATACATCGAGCTTCAGGTCGATGGCAGGCATATCCATGGTAATATCTTTTCCGCCCTGGTGCAGGTTGAGCATCGGCTCTCGCTCGCAACTGGAAAGGAAGATGCCCAGCAGTGCGATGCAGCACAGAGGGTATCGCCGGATGAATCGCAGATATCTGTTATACCTGTAAATCCTGTTATTCCTCATACGCCCTCCTTATCTTTTCTTTGCTGCGGAAGCTTGCGCCCTTCTTGTGGTTGCGGCGATAGAGCAGGTCGTAGCTGAGGCTTATCTCCAGTCGGGTAGGACCCATCCAGTTGTAGATATGCTTGCGCTTTCTGAAATCCTTGGCATCGCCGTACCATTTGTAGTAATACTGCTCCTTGTCGTAGTCGGGGTCGATGGGGCATCGCCACTGGTAGGGGTCGTAGCGGGTATTGAGAAATCCTGCCTGCAGACCGATGTCGAGTCGCCAGTGTTTGGAGCGGTCCAGCGGTATCGCCCAACCCAGACCCAGTCCGGCTCCCCATCCTTCACCTTCCCATCCCCGTTTTTCGTCGAAGCATATATTATATAGGAACGCGTGCGCGTAAGCACTTACGAAGAAACCCCTGAAACCCGTTTCACCGCTTTGCAGGTAATATCGGGTATGCAACTGGTAGTTGCGCAACTGGAAATATTTATGCTCTTTGTAGTTTCGCCACCAGGGTCCCTCGAAACTGGCACCGTATGTGAAGTGTCCGGACAGCGGATAATACTCAAGAGCCACGTTGGGGATAGGGCAGAAGCGGTTGTAGCCCGGCATATAGGCGAAGTCGTAGAGCAGATTGGTCTTGATGCTCAGCAACTCACGGCGTTTCCTGCTGCTTTCAGCCGGTTCCGGTAGCGGCATTTCCACATAGATGTTGGGCTTAGGAAACGGCAAGTCTGTATGGATAGGTTTTGCCTCGGGCAACCGGATGGTATTTACGAGCCGTTCGTCTATCGGCATGATTCTGACGGCACGCAACTGCGGAAAATATTTCTTGAGCAGATGGTTCCAGATTTTTCCTCCTTCCAGCCGTTTCAGTTCCGCCTTCAGCCGGTCACCTTTTCCGTCATGTTTTCTGATGATGGTCTTTACTATAGGCAGGTACTTGTCGTGCTCCATCTGCATTAGCGAGAGGAGGAGCGGATAATCTTCTGGCACCACATCATATCTGATGCGCTTGGTGTTGATACCGTATCTGCCTAGCAAGGCATCCATGGAAGCCTTTCGGCTCCGGGCTAGTCGCACGTTGTTGGGAGTAGAACCTTCTGGTGACGCCGTAGCACGCCCAAGGATGATGTCCCTGTCTCCAAGTGCTTCCAGCTCAGGAATCAGAAAATTGTTAATCCAGTCTTTGTCACTCTCGCTGATATCAGTTCGGTTGACGACAAAGACTATAGGGCGCGAGTTATTTATGAACGTACTGTCTGTGGTTTTCACCTGGGCAGATACATTCATCGTTACGTATATCAAAAAAATGATTATAACAGTTTTGTTTCGCACTTTTACCTTTTACTAATTTCAGTTTTTGTTATACTATATATATTCCAGAAAAGCTGTTGGTAGATAAGCTGTAGCCATGGTAAAGCCGCCGTCGACGATGATGGCAACGCGCTGCTGCCCCTGATACCGTGCCACTCTTCCTGTCAGTCCCTTAAACTTACCATCTATCACCCTGACCATCTGTCCTTCCTTGAACTTCTGTACCTCTTCTGGTACATAGAGGATATCATCAGCTTCTGATTCACAGATAATCTTCAAACCCTCAATCTGTTTCTGGGGAACAATCAGAGGAGATTTCGTAATCCTTGCCCCTTCATGCATGTGTCGGTAATAGAAGCGGAGATATGGCAGATTCACATTATCATACACATAACTTTTGATTTCCTCTTCGGTACCGAAAGCAAAAAAGATGTTGGGCAGCCGGGATTCCGTTACAACCTTACGTTGTCCTCTTATTTCTTTCATCACCTTGATGGTAGGGTAGAAAGCAGAAACGCCTTTTGCTACGAGGTAGTCGTAGGCTTTCTTCTCTCTTCCGTAGGTAGTTCTGAGCGCATACCAGTTCTGTTGTTCGTTAGAATTTTTTGTGATAGATTTTGTTTTCGCAGGCATACAATGGGTGGACACCCCTGTATCTGAGCTAGCTGCAAGAATTTTGTTTCTAGCTTTGGGGAGGGCGCTGGAGATAAGTCCAACGCAAGAACCTTTATCTGCATGCTGAGTGCAGTTGTCCTTCTTCATTGTTATTGCAAATGCTTTTATATATCAACCTATTCTAGACAGAACCCGGTTAGCGGATGCAAAGATACATAATTTTCCTGTTATAATCTCTTAAACCTTGAAAAATATTCAATGCTTAATCCTTTTTAACGTGTTTTGGGTAGAAATTCCTACTGTTCTGTTCTTTTTTGCTACAAAATACGCTCGTTTTCTCTGTTTCCGAACCTTCGTTAAGTCTGTCTGTTAACTGATGAAATCAGGCTGTTTTTTGAGTTTTTTCACTTTGGATGCAAATTAAACCATAAAAAAATGTGCTCTTTCAGAAAAAAGTGTTACCTTTGCAACCGCTTAGAAGCATTTATATAAAATAACGTTATAACAAATTTATGAACTTTACACTATTTATCACCGTTT
>UMEQ01002544.1_pt1 | contig 30188 bp, 19 predicted proteins | sample 1964811 | NCBI WGS metagenome assembly UMEQ01 (sample SAMEA4836026, study PRJEB28245) | human gut metagenome | biome: gut microbiome; material: fecal sample | place: Denmark | collected 2008 | reverse complement strand
TCACCAGAATGTAAACAACCTGATGGAGGAGATTTTCCGTGGCCTGCGTACCAACATTCAGTTTATGCTGAAGGAAGGTGAAAAGGTCATGATGTTTACCTCTTCTACATCAGGTGAAGGTAAAACCTTCGTGGCTTCCAATATCGGTATCTCGCTTGCCTTACTGGGCAAGAAGGTTATCATGGTAGGTCTGGATATCCGCAAGCCTCGTCTGGCAGAGCTCTTCGAGATTGACAACCACCATAATGGTATCACCAATCTGATTATACACGACCATAACACATGGGATGACATTCAGAAACAGATTCTCTCTTCGGGCGTCAACAGTAAACTCGACCTCCTGATGGCTGGTCCTGTTCCTCCTAACCCAGGAGAGTTGGTAACCAGAGCAAGCCTTGACGACATTATCAGTCAGTTGAAGGAACATTACGACTATGTTATCCTCGATACGGCTCCTGTAGGTCTTGTAAACGACAGTTTGCAGCTTGGACGTCTGGCTAATCTCTGTGTATACGTCTGCCGCGCAGATTATACTCCAAAGGCTAGTTTCGGCATGATCAATGGTTTGAAAGCCGAGAATAAATTGCCAAACATGTGCTTAGTACTCAATGGCGTCGACCTCTCTAAGAAGAAGCACAGCTTCTATTATGGTGTCGGTAAGTACGGCAAATATGGTAAATATGGCAACTATGGTTCTTATGGATCATACGGCAAATATGGCAAATATGGAACTTACGGCCAGTATGGCAGCTATGGCAACTATAGCAACAGCCACTATGGCAATGCCAACGACAACAGTATCAAGAAGTAATTAAGAACATACATACAACAAAGAAAAGAGTCTTTCTATCCAGATAGGAAGACTCTTTTAGATTAATAAAAACATTAAGACTATATGGCAACAATTGCAGTAGATTTCGATGGTACAATCGTAACCCACGAGTACCCGAAGATTGGTACAGAGCTACCTTTCGCCACAGAAACATTAAAGATGTTGATTAGAGACCACCACAAGCTTATTCTATGGAGCGTACGCGAAGGAAAACTCCTGGACGAGGCAGTAGAATGGTGTAGAGAAAGAGGAGTTGAATTCTGGGCTGTAAATAAGGATTATCCTGAAGAGAGTCTGGAGAACAATAACCACTTCTCACGCAAGCTCAAAGCCGACTGGTTTATCGATGACCGAGGTATTGGCGGTTTGCCAGACTGGGGTGAGATTTATCAGATTATCACCAACCATACCAGTTATCGCAGAGTACTGAAACAGAAGTTCGGTGAACAGCAAGAAGCTCCTAAAAAGAAACATTGGTGGAGTCGCAGATAACAGATAAAGAAGATATTTCTCCAAAAGATATCATAATAGATACAATAAAAGATATCCCAATAAATAAAAAAGGTGTATTGCTCATTGGCAATACACCTTTTTTATTTATTGGGATGAATTTACTAGTCTGAATTAGAAGAACAAGTAGCGGTTATCAACTACATGAGCGTTCAGATAAAGCTCGTTCATGAAGTTACCTGCATACTGCATAGCCTTCTGACGGCACTTCTGCTCGTATGTCTTGTCATCGAACTTAACAGGACGGTTAGTCTTGTTTACAACCTGGAAGAGATAAACACCAGCGTTACCCTTCACAGCATGAGCAGAGAAAGCACCCTTCTTAGTACCTGCAACAGCACCAGAGAGAGCTGGCTCGCTAGCGCCAGTAGCTGCGATGAATACAGGAGCAGCGAAAGTAATCTGGTTTACAGAAGAAACCTTACCACCCTTAGCCTTAGCAGCTGCGATATTCTTAACACCATTCAACTTAGCCTCAATCATCTCAGCCTTCTTATCCTTGAGCACCTCAGCCTTAACAGTCTCCTTGACAACTGCATCATTCAAATCACGATAACCGATATGATGAATCTTATCAAGAACCACAACCAACAGGTGGTTGTTGTCACCACACTCATAGAGAGGTGAAATCTCACCCTCCTTGCTATCGAAGATCCACTTCAAAGCCTCGCGTGTAGAATGGATGTTTGCTACATAGTGAACAGAAGTTGTAATATCCTTTAAGTCCTGAACCTTGTAACCTTCCTTAGCTGCATTCTTCAAGAGATCCTCTGACTTAGGATTAGCACTTACGAAACTAGAGAACTTGTTGTAAGCTGTACGGTAAGTACCCTGCGAGAAGTCGATAGGCTTCTTGATAACGGCAGCAGTATACTTGCTGACCATTGCCTTGCGGTCAAGAACCTGAAGAACTACATATCCCTGACCCAGCTGAAGCTGGTTCAAAGAATTGACAGCTGCAGTGTTCAATGTATTGATGAATGTCTTGTTGTCCTTATCCATAGACTGGGCATACTCATACTGCTTGGTAGTCATCCAAGCCTTGTCACCAGTCTGGCCATACTTCTTAGCAATAGCCTCGAAATCAGCACCACCGGCAATAGCACCCTGAATAGAATCTGCCTTAGTCTTAGCCTCAGCTACTGAGTTAGCAGCAACCTGAATAACACGATACTGTACTGAATCAGGCAATTCCTGCTTAGCTACCAACTTAACGATGTTCAATGTATTGTCACCAGCATTAGCCTTAACAGCAGAAGTAGAACCTACAGCCATAGAATCGAGCAGAGCAGCGATATCACGTGGGAAAGCATCCTTTGAAACAGGAATACCAAGATATGCTACAGTAGAAGCTGACTTACGAACAACCTCTGTAGGATCTGCAGCAGCAGCCAACTGTGAGTGATAACCTGCAAACTCCTTGTTAAGAGCAGCACGGTCTGCATTAGAAGCCTGAACCTCGATATCAACGAACTTGATGTCACGGCTCTCAACAGGCTGCTTGAAGCGTGCCTTGATCTCATCATACTTAGCCTTCAGATCGCTTTCAGAAATCTTTACCTTATCATCCTGGATGTCAGAGTAAGGGAAAGCAGCCAACTGAATCTGGCTCTCTTCATTCTCCTCCTTGAAAGCCATCTTAGCCTCTACAGGGTTTGACAGGAAGCAACCTGCGAGAAGAGCCTGATACTTCTGAGCCAAAGTCTGCTGGCGGAGAGTCTTCTCGATGAATGACCAGTAGTTGTAAATCTTGGTATACTGATCCATCATCTGTGCGTTAGCAGATGGGTTAGCCTTCTGTGCCTTGTAGTCTGCCAAGAACTTCTGGAGAGAAGATGCGTCGAAACGACCAGTCTGCTGATTAACGAAAGGAGTCTGCTGAAGCATAGGGTTAGTACCTGTCTTCAAGATGTCCTGAAGCTCTTCGTCGGTCACAGTGAGACCCAACTTGCTAGCTTCCTTAGCGATAATCTGGTTCTGGATGTATGTATTCCATACCATATCCTTCACCTGATTCATCTGCTCTTCAGGAAGATTTTCCTGACCCTGTTGCATTTTAATAACTTCTGAATACTCATCAACGAGCTTCTGGAAATCCTGCACGCTGATTTTTTCGCCCAAAACCTCACCAATCTGCTGGCGCTCATTATTCTTTGCTGAATCGCAAGAGCGGAAAGCTTCCTCGGCAATAAAGGCGAAAAGGCCGAAACTGATGATACAAACCAGTATCACGCCTCTTTTTCTAATTGTTCCTAATGCTGCCATTACGTTTTAATTATTATTATTATTTTTATTTTTTCCTAAGTTTAGATTGAACCACTTTTGATGCTAGTAGCCAATTGTCTGCAAAAATACAAAAATAATACGAGAAAAGGGAATTTTTTGCTATCTTTTTTGACTATTACCTCAAAAAAAGCAAAAAATTCCCTTTTCCTGCTCAGCTATTTGATGATGTGGAGTTTAACAAGCTCTATTTTACGTGATGTTGACTTGATAATCTTGAACTCAAAGTTATCAAACTTAATCACCTCGTTAAGTTTAGGAAAACTCTGATATTCATGCAATATCAAACCGCCTACAGTCATATATTCATCACTTTCCGGCAGTTCAAGACCAAACATATCGTTCACCTTGTCAATCTCCAGTCGTGCAGAAAGGAGATAGTCACCATCATCGGTTTTCTTAGCTACATATTTGGCTGAATCGTGCTCATCTTCTATATCTCCGAAGATTTCCTCAACGATATCTTCCAGACTCACCAAACCGCTAGTACCGCCAAACTCATCTACAACGATACCTAAAGACTTCTTCTGCTGCAAAAAAGTCTGCATCAGTTTCTGTGCCTGCATCGTTTCCGGCACAAAAGGAAGTGTACGGATATGATCCTGCCAACGTGAAGGATGGTGGAAGAGTTCGGAACTGTGAATATATCCCGCAATATGGTCTATATCCTCTTCATATACAATGATTTTCGAATTACCACTCTCTATGAATTTCTGCTGCAGTTCTTCGAGAGAAGTATCCATTTCAACAGCCTGAATCTCAGTACGGGGCACCATACAGTCGCGTACTTTAGTATCGGAGAAATCAAGGGCATTCTGGAATATCTTCACCTCATCATTAATTTCATCTTCATTGGTAGCGTTATCGATACTTGACTGCAGAAGATAATCAAGGTCTACTTTAGAAAAGCCTTCATCTGTCCCCTCTGCATCCATCTTCATACCTATCAGACGCAGCAGGCACTTACTCAAGAAAGTACTGAACTTGCTGATAGGCCACAATACCACATAGCACAGATAAGCTACCGGACTGAAGATAGAAAGCAAGCGGTTCGGGTTAGACTTGAAAAGCGTCTTTGGCAGAAACTCACCCGTAAAGAGTACTATCAGCGTAGACAGAATGGTATCTGCAGGCACCGTAAAGGCTGCATCAAAACCTGCGAAAATCGTATTGTCAAAAAGACGGGCTATCAGAATACCATAAACCACAAGGGCTATATTGTTGCCCACGAGCATGGTACTGACAAAGCCATTCGGATGATTATAAAACAAAGATAACAGTCGTTGCGTAAGGCCGTTTTTCTCCTTATCCATCTCCGCCAACATACGGTTGGAAGAGACGAAGGCAATCTCCATTCCGCTGAAGAATGCTGAGAAGACCATCGTAATGAGAATGCCTACGACTAAACTCATATCCACCTGTTCATTCATTATATCTTTTTCTTTTTAATTAGTGCATGATAGGAATCGTAGTGGCTCTGACTGGTGTAGCCGGCTGACGGAAGTTATTCTTGACAGAATCAGGCTGGCTGCTCAACGTATCGGCACCACCACCACCTCCTGTCAGGTCTCCCTTTTCAAAGCTACCCTTCGAATTGCTCACATAATAGCGCGTCATCTTTTCATCACTCCAGAAATGAGAACCCTGTAGCGTTCTTTCAGGAGTAACAAGTTTACTGAATACGTTACTTGACAATTCGTGCTTATTCTGGTCCCAGGTAAGTTGCTCACTATTGAAGCGCAAACCATCTTTGGTCAGGATGCTCACCCTACCATAAAGTTTCCATATCTTCTGCTGATCATAATAATAAGCTGTATCACACTGGATATAACTATTAATATGGAATTTCTCATCAAACTGCTCCAGCAAAAGTCCCTTATCAAAGATCCACAAAGATGGATTCTTGCTGGTATTCACCTCCCACCGTTCTGTTACGATGCGATATTTCATAACTCCCGAGTCGCTTACCAATGTATTTACACCATACGACGTCATCATCGCCACCGAGTCTTGCGGACGGATGGCGGGCGCAGTATGTTCTACCTGGTTCTGGCAACCAGCCAAAATCAGGAACATCAGGATACCGACAACATAAGAGCCTTTTATTCTATACATTATTATATATAGATCTATACATTATTATATATAAGCGGAAGATTAATCCATCTTCCACTTCTTAAACCAATCCTCGTTGAATGTGAATCCGATATTGATACGGAAAGAATTTTCCTTAATCAGATCCTTAGCCGAACTCTTCACCCACTGGCCGCTGATATTCAGCATAGAGCGGTTGTTGTAAGAGTTCATGATAGGAATACCGAAACCGGCACTTACAGAGATTTCCTTCGGACCATCAACACCATTCATCTTATAATAAGGTGTGGCGTAGCTGGCACCTACACGATACTGAACACGCTTGAAGAAAGCACGGCTGCGCTCTCCATAGCAATACTGGGCACCGAGATTGAACTTGCTTCTATCCTTGTAGATACCATTTTTCAAGGCGTAGTTGGTTCCATCGAAACTAGGATACCCCAAGCTACCCCACTTCTGCAGACTGTAATCAAAGCCAACCTTCCACTGGTTGTTATGATTCCACATCACACCCGCACCAATCATGGTAGGCAACTTATAAGCCTTGTCAATAGAGTAAGCAGTGGTATCGGTAACACCATTCTGGGTATCATTAGAAATGATTTTCATATCAGCAGAAGCTCCCAGACCATGTCCTGGTGAGAAGGTGACACCTACGGTAGCCCAATCTTTCTTTGAGAACTGATGGGTATACTGTACACCGAAATCAACCTTATAGCTGTTCACCTGCATAGAATAGTAGCGGGTGAGGGTCTTGTAATAAGAATTGCTGTAGCTGTTTGCTACACTTCTGTCTATACTACCCCAGAGATATGAGAAGTTGGCACCTACAGCCAAGCCCTTGACCGGTTCCCAACCCGCACCGATGTATGCCTGATGCAAACCACCATCGCCGGAATAAGTATTAGTATAGTAAGCTTCCTTGTCAGCATTCACCCATTCTGATGCAGAATAATTATAGCCAACATTGGTAAAAGGAATGATACCGAAGCTCATACCTACATGTGGCAGCAAGCGGAAGCCTGCAACAACATACTCAAAATTTGAGTTGTTGGCATTCTTCTTCACACCATTCTCTTCAAAATTTGTCACCTGACCAGAGATACCGGCATCAAGGATGAAAGTCATCGAATCAATCGAAGCATAAGATGCAGGGTTGAGATAGTTTACCTGATTATGCTCATGAAAGCCAAGACCGACTCCATTCATACCGCGATTAAAACCAGAAGTCTGGTCTGACAAGACGCCAAGACCATACTGGCTGTATGGCGAATTAGTACCACTTTGGGCATTAACCATAAGGGCTGAACCCAACAATAGGGTTGCTAAAAAAAGCTTTCTCATTCTTTAATAATCATTCAAAATTATATTCAGAGTGCAAAAGTATTAAAAAAAATCTAGAAAAAAGAAGGATAATTGAAAATAATAAGGTATTTTTGCATCGTGAAACGTTTTAAGCATATTTTTAGTGCCATTTTAGCAGTAATTTTAATCAATTTAACTACTGAAGTGGCTGCACAGGATTTTTCAAGAGACAAGGACTCTGATATTTCTGTGCAGAACAGTCGTGTCAATGAAGAAGCTACTGCGTGGCTCGATTCTGTTGACATTTCTCTCCTGACTTGCGGACCAGGTCAGGAGGTGTGGTCGTATTATGGACATACCGCTCTACGCATCCAGAACAAAGCTATGGGAACGGATGTTGCCGTCAACTGGGGTATGTTCAGTTTTAACCAAAGTTGCTTCGTACTCCGTTTTGTTTTCGGACTCACCGATTACCAGATTGGCATCTACCCGATGAGCGACTTCATTGCCGAATATGCACATGAAGGCAGATGGGTAAGACAGCAACGTCTCCGCCTCTCCCGTACAGAGAAACTGGGAATTCTGAGAAGCATCGACAAGAATGCACAGCCGGAGAACCGCGTATACCGCTACAATTTCTTCTATGACAACTGTACGACCCGGGCACGCGAGATGATTCTCTCCAACATTGGGAACCAGAGTACCAACTTTAAAGATATCCCTACCCCTTCTACCTACAGGGAAGAGATTCACAAGCTCAACGGACAGCACCGCTGGGCAAGATTCGGCAATGACCTTCTTTTGGGTTGTCAGGCAGACCGCCCTATCACACAAAGAGAATGGGAATTCTTGCCAGACAATCTGAGCAAAGACTTTGCTACAGAAGGAAGAACCGACTTTATTGATGCATCTCAGACTACAGACGGTAAAACCAATGCAACAAGTGCCAGCGGCTATATCACTCTGGTAGATGAAACATCCGATATTATCCCAGCCCAGGCACAAATAATAGACGATACTCCTGTTACACCACAAATGATAGCCATAGCCCTGGCAATCATCATCATAGGAACAACGGTAAGAGAATGTATAAAAAAGAAAAACTACTGGTGGTTTGATGCCATTCTGCTTGTCCTGACAGGATTACCGGGACTGATTCTCTTTACCATGATCTTCTCGCAGCATCCTACTGTACAGATAAATTTTCAGATTCTGATACTGAATCCGCTCAACCTCATCTTTGCCTGGAAGACTGTCAAGAGGATGAAAGCAGGTCGTCAGTATTGGTATTTCGAACTTCTGGGATGGCTTCTGCTCATTGCCCTGTTCATGCAGATATGGCAGAACTATGCTGAGGGTATGAGTATTTTGGCACTTTCTTTGCTAGCGAGATACTGCGTCAAGTCGACCATGATGGATTTAAGTCCAAACAATTATGGTTTGCAGAAGCATATCGTAAAGAAATTCAGAAAGAATAAATAGACATTAAAATATACGTAAGGAAACGATTGGCACAACATCGTTTCCGAACAGAAGAAGATAAACAACAATGATGGTAAACAGATATATCACAGCCCTTTTGGTTGTCTTGGCAGCAACCGGCATGGAGGCGCAGACTTATCAGCAGGCGCTGAAGTTTGCGCTTACGGATATATCCTACGATGAATTCATCCAGCAACCGGAGGCGAAGGCATTGGAGGAGGACATTCTCTGCGTGCTCAAAGCCATCAAAGCGGCATCAGAAGATGAGAGCATCGCAACGCATCATCCTATCCTGTCGGCAACACTTGCCGCCAATTCTTCTGACATTCTGACAGGCATTCATTCACATATTTATTATGATTCCCCTACGGAGCATAGATACAAAGTTCCGTATGGGAGTATTGTTATTCGAGGTCCAGACTGCTGATTTTATGCTTTCTGTAAGCAAAACTCAGAAGATTTGCCATAAAAACAGGTAATAATTGGCAATTCCTTGCAGATTTACAGATATTTTTAGTAAATTTGCAAGCTAGTTATAAACAACAGGAGATTTTACTCCCAAATATCATCGAATAATAATAAAAAATAAATATACAATGAACTTTAACAAAATTCTCCAGTCATTGTTTGGCAACAAGTCAACTCGCGATATGAAGTTGATCCAGCCAATCGTAGAAAAGATCAAGGCAGAGTATCCTAAGATGCAGGCCTTAAGCAATGACGAACTTCGTGCAAAAACAAAAGAACTTCAGAAGTACGTACAGGAGTACGCCAAGGAAGAGAAGGCTAAGATTGCTGAACTCAAGGCTAAAATTGAAGACACTCCTATCGATGAGCGTGAAGGTATCTTCAATCAGATCGACAAGTTAGAGCAGGAAGCACTCGACAAGTATGAGGAAGCCCTCAACGAGGTTTTGCCTCAGGTTTTCGCTATCGTTAAGGATACTGCTCGCCGTTTCGCTGAGAACGAGGAAACAATAGTTACTGCTACCGACTTCGACCGCGAGTTGGCTTCTAATCCAGCTAACGACTTCGTTACCATTGATGGCGACAAGGCTATCTATCACAACCACTGGACAGCCGGCGGTAATGATATGAAGTGGGAAATGATTCACTACGATGTACAGCTCTTCGGTGGTGTTGTTCTCCATCAGGGTAAGATTGCCGAGATGGCTACCGGTGAGGGTAAGACCCTTGTAGGTACAACTCCTATCTTCCTGAATGCCCTCACAGGCAATGGTGTTCACGTCGTTACCGTGAACGACTATCTGGCTAAGCGTGACTCTGAGTGGATGGGACCTCTCTATATGTTCCACGGTCTCTCTGTAGATTGTATCGACAAGCACCGTCCTAATTCCGACGAGCGCCGCAAGGCATACCTGGCAGATATCACCTTCGGTACCAACAACGAGTTCGGTTTCGATTATCTTCGTGATAACATGGCTACCAACCCAGCCGACCTGGTACAGCGCCAGCACAACTACGCAATCGTCGATGAGGTCGACTCAGTGTTGATTGATGATGCCCGTACCCCATTGATCATCTCTGGTCCTATTCCAAAGGGCGACGACCAGATGTTTGAGCAGTATCAGCCATTGGTTGAGAAACTTTATGAGGTACAGCGCAAGCAGGCTACAGAATTGCTCGCCGAGGCTAAGCAGAAGATTAACGAAGGTACAAAAGCTAAGAATCAGGAACTCCTTGATGAAGGCTTCCTCGCACTCTTCCGTTCTTACAAGGCATTGCCTAAGAACAAGCCATTGATCAAGTATCTTTCTGAGGAAGGTATCAAGGCTGGTCTGCTGAAGACCGAGGAGTACTACATGGCAAACAACAACCGTGAGATGCCTAAGGCTACTGAGCCATTGTACTTCGTAGTAGACGAGAAAATGAATTCTGCCGACCTTACCGATAAGGGAACCGACTGGTTGGCTAAGCAGGTAAACGACAAGGAACTCTTCGTATTGCCTGATATCACAACAGAAATGAGTGAACTCGAGGCACGTACAGACCTTACCGACCAGGAGCGTCTTGACAAGAAAGACGAGATGCTGGCTCACTATGGTGTACAGAGCGAACGTGTTCACACCTTGCAGCAGCTCCTGAAGGGTTACACCATGTTCAATAAGGACGACGAATATGTTGTCATGGACGGACAGGTGAAGATTGTGGATGAGCAGACAGGACGTATCATGGAAGGCCGTCGCTGGAGCGATGGTTTGCACCAGGCTATTGAAGCTAAGGAGCACGTAAAGGTAGAGGCTGCTACACAGACCTTTGCTACCATCACACTTCAGAACTACTTCCGTATGTACCACAAACTCGCAGGTATGACCGGTACTGCAAGTACAGAGTCAGGTGAGTTCTGGGATATCTACAAACTCGATGTTGTTGAGATTCCAACCAACCGCCCTATCCAGCGTAAGGACTTGGATGACCGTGTATACAAGACTGCCCGCGAGAAATATCGTGCAGTTATCGACGAAATCGAGGAAACACGTAATGCTGGCCGCCCAGTCTTGGTAGGTACAACATCTGTCGAGATTTCTGAGTTGTTGAGCAAGATGTTGAAGATGCGCAACATTCCTCATAATGTATTGAACGCTAAGCTGCACCAGCAGGAGGCTCAGATTGTAGCCGAGGCAGGTCGCTCAGTAAACGGTAAGGGTGCCGTAACCATCGCTACCAACATGGCAGGTCGTGGTACCGATATCAAGCTGACTCCAGAGGTAAAGGCTGCAGGTGGTCTTGCCATCATCGGTACAGAACGTCATGAGAGCCGCCGTGTAGACCGTCAGCTCCGTGGTCGTGCCGGTCGTCAGGGTGACCCAGGTTCTTCAGTATTCTACGTATCATTGGAGGATAAGCTGATGCGTCTGTTCGCTTCAGAGCGTATCGCCAAGGTAATGGACCGTCTCGGTTTCGAGGATGGTGAGCGTATCGAAAGCCCAATGATCAGCAAGAGCATCGAGCGTGCTCAGCGCAAGGTTGAGGAAAACAACTTCGGTATCCGTAAACACCTCTTGGAGTATGATGACGTGATGAACCGTCAGCGTACCGTTATCTACGAGAAGCGTCGCCACGCCCTCATGGGTGAGCGTATCGGTATGGATATTGCCAACATCATCTGGGACCGCGTATTGAACATCGTCAACAACAACGACTTCACAGGTGCCAAGGAAGAGTTCCTGAAGGTGCTCGCTATGGAGATTCCATTCAACGAGGATGAGTATGAGAACGGCAGACGTGAGGATTTGGCAGAGCGTGCTTTCCAGGAGGCTATGGCTACATTCAAGCGTAAGACAGACCGCATCCAGGCTACAGCTATGCCTATCATCAAGCAGGTATACGAAAACCAGGGTGCTATATACGAGCGCATCATGGTGCCTATCACAGACGGCAAGCGCATGTACAATATTCCTTGCAACCTCAAGGAGGCATACGAGAGCGAGGCTAAGAACGTAGTGAAGGAGTTTGAGAAGAGCGTTGTTCTCCAGATTATCGATGACGACTGGAAGGAGAACCTCCGCAAGCTCGACGAACTGAAGCACTCTGTACAGAATGCAAGCTACGAGCAGAAGGATCCTCTCCTCATCTTTAAGTTGGAGAGTGCCAAGGTTTGGGATGCCATGATCAATGACATGTACGACCGTATTGCAAGTATCCTGATGCGTGGTCAGATTCCAGTAATGGAACAAGAGCAGCCAGTTCAGGAGGCAGCTCCTGAGCAGCACACTCAGCAGAACTATGTAGAGAGCAAGGTAGATTTGGATGCAGAGCGTGAGGCACAGGAGGCAGCTGCTAACCAGGATACCCGAGAGGGCGCACAGGTAAACCGCACTCCTTACCGTGCAGAGCACATGCCACGTCCTAACGACCCATGTCCATGCGGAAGCGGCAAGAAGTTTAAGAACTGCCACGGCAGAAACCTGTAATCACAGAAAATGATGATGCTCTTATATATATAATAAGGTATAAGAACATCCATCATCAGAAATAATGATAAGAATACCTAGATTTGATGATACTCTCATCATTTCTAGGTATTTTTGTTTTAAAACTACATTATTGCTACCAAGTTGCAAAAAATTATTAGTATTTTTGCAGTCGAAAAGAAAAAAGAGCTGACCATGAGGTCATGCCCCAAAGAAAAGAACAAGATTAAAACAAGGAAAGATATATGAAATTATCAGAACTTAAAACAGGTGAAAGCGCCGTTATCGTCAAGGTATCAGGACACGGTGGCTTCAGAAAGAGAGTCATCGAGATGGGATTCATCAAAGGCAAGAAGGTAGATGTACTCCTTAACGCCCCACTCCAGGACCCAGTGAAATACAAAATTATGGGTTACGAGGTGTCTCTCCGCCACAGCGAAGCCGACCATATCGAGGTGGTTTCCATTGATGAAGCCAAGAACGATGCAAAGCTCAGCAAGGCGGAAGAAGAAGACCGCCAGCAGGTAATTGACTCAAAAGTAGTAGATTCCAACGATAGCGACGAGCAGGCGCTCGGCGACAAGATGCTCGTGGCTGAAAGAAAAGACAATGCCAGCAACGAAGCCCTGGCTGAACAGGAAGCAGAAAGACTCCACCGCGTCATCAATGTGGCACTGGTAGGTAACCCAAACTGCGGTAAGACTTCCCTCTTCAACTTTGCTTCGGGTGCTCACGAACGCGTAGGCAACTATAGCGGTGTAACCGTGGATGCGAAAGTAGGTGAAGCCGATTTCAACGGCTACCACTTCAATCTGGTAGATTTACCGGGCACCTATTCCCTCTCGGCTTATTCTCCAGAAGAACTCTATGTACGCAAGCAGCTCATCGAGCATACGCCGGATATCGTCATCAACGTCATCGACACCAGCAACCTGGAGCGCAATCTCTATCTCACCACACAGTTGATAGATATGCACATCCGCATGGTCTGCGCCCTCAATATGTTTGATGAAACCGAGAAGCGTGGCGATAACATCGACTACGACAAACTGGGCGAACTCTTCGGTATCTCGATGATTCCTACCGTCTTCACCAATGGCCGAGGCGTGGACAAGCTCTTCGAAACCATCATCGAACTCTACGAAGGCAAGGAAGACTCCAGCGCTCACTATCGCCATATCCACATCAACCACGGACATGAGATAGAACATGGTATCGAGCATATCCAGAAATATCTGAAGGCAGATGATTCCATCCGCCAGCGCTACTCTACCCGATACCTCTCTATCAAGTTGTTGGAGAATGATAAGCACGCTGAGGAATACGTAAGCCATCTGAATTCAGCAAAGGAAATCTTCGCAGCCCGTGATGAGGCAGCCAAGCGTGTGAAGGAAGAGAGCCTGGAAGATAGCGAAACCGCCATCATGGATGCCAAATACGGTTTTATCCATGGCGCATTGCAGGAAGCAGGCTATGAACCGGGTAAGGCAAAGGATACCTATCAGGTAACCCATCTTATCGACAGCATCCTGACCAATAAATATGTAGGATTCCCTATCTTCATTCTCCTGCTGTTCATCATGTTCTCAGCCACCTTCGTACTGGGCGAGATTCCTAAGGGATGGATTGAGGACGGCGTGGCATGGCTGGGCGATTTCATCAGCAATACGATGCCTGACGGACCTGTAAAGGATATGCTGGTAGATGGTGTGATTGGTGGTGTAGGTGCCGTGATCGTGTTCCTGCCACAGATTCTGATTCTGTATTTCTTCATCTCTTATATGGAGGATTCGGGATATATGGCTCGTGCCGCCTTCATCATGGATAAGCTGATGCACAAGATGGGTCTGCATGGCAAGTCATTCATCCCGCTGATTATGGGATTCGGCTGTAACGTACCTGCAGTGATGGCAACGAGAACCATCGAGAGTCACCGTTCGCGTCTGGTTACGATGTTGATTCTGCCATTGATGAGCTGTTCGGCTCGTCTGCCAATCTACATCATGGTCATCGGAACGTTCTTTGCCATCCAATACCGTTCACTCATCATGGTATCGCTCTATCTCATCGGCATCTTCCTAGCCGTGATTCTGAGCCGCATCTTTGCCAGTTTCGTGGTGAAGGGCGAAGATACCCCATTCGTTATGGAGCTGCCTCCTTACCGCTTCCCTACCTGGAAGGCGATAGGCCGCCATACTTGGGAAAAGGGTAAGCAGTACTTGAAGAAGATGGGAGGCATCATCCTCGTGGCAAGTATCATCGTATGGGCTTTGGGTTATTTCCCTCATAATGAAGAACTTGATAACCAGGCTCAGCAGGAACAGAGCTATATCGGCAGAATCGGTAAGACCATCGAGCCTATCTTCACCCCACAGGGTTTCGACTGGAAACTGGATGTGGGCTTGGTTTCCGGTGTAGGTGCCAAGGAGATTGTTGCCTCAACGATGGGCGTGCTCTACAGCAACAACGACAGTTTCTCTGATGATCAGGATTACAACGATGAAGACGGAAAATATGAAGTTTTGAAGAAGCAGATGACTTCAGACCTGAAGAAGACCTATGGTTACAGCGATGCCGAGGCAGCAGCGAAGGCAACGCTCACCGCCTACTGTTTCCTCCTCTTTGTATTGCTCTACTTCCCTTGCATCGCCACCATCGCTGCCATCAAGGGCGAGACGGGCAGTTGGAAATGGGCAGGCTTCGCCGCCGGATACACCACGCTATTGGCATGGGTAGTATCAGCCCTGGTCTTCCAGATAGGAAGTTTGTTTATCTAATCAAGGTGTCTGCTTTAAGAAAACAAACAAAGAGAGCGCACAACACCTGAACGACAGCCGCACAACAGCTGAACGACGCTCGCACAACACCTGTTGTGCAAGCGCACATCAGCTGTTGTGCGGCTTACTATATAATATATCCAGAAGACTTATTCTATATATCAGAAAAACTTCAAGTAACTGTTCGGAAGACTTTAGTCATATACTAGAACGTTATCAGTCATATACCTGAACGACATCAATCATATCATTAGAAGACATCAACCGTTTCCTTATTCAGGATAATCTCTTTCCTACCTTTGCGGCAACAAACGCTATCATCAGACCCAGGCAGGCGGCAATGCTGATGGCAATGCGGAGACCGGTAGCCTCAGCAAGCCATCCGATAACCGGAGGTCCTACCAGGAAACCGAAGAAACTGATGCTCGAAACGATGGTAATGGCGATGCTCGCCTTGATGGTTCCCAATTTTCCGGCGATACTGTAACAGATAGGAACCGACGAAGAGATGCCGAAACCTACCAGCAGGAAACCCAAGGTGGCAGGAATGAGATAAGGCAAGGCAGCAGCCAGCCACAAACCGCCCAATATCAAACCACCACAAACCTTCAATACTCTGGCTGGGCCGTATTTCGTAACAAACCCATCAGCCATGAATCTACCCAACGTCATCGCACCCATACCAGCCACATAGCCCGCACGGATAAAAGCCTCATCGGGTTTTACTACTGATGAAAAATATACGCTACTCCAATCGTAAACGGTACCTTCACAGAACATGCCTGCAAATCCCATCAGTCCCAAAAGGAACAGAATCGGGTCGATGGTCTTGAAAGAGAACTTCGGAACATCCTCCTCTTCTGCTTTCGCCATGGCATCATTAATCAAAAAGCGGAAACCGACAGCAACGATGAGAATACTCAAAACCAGGATAGTTCCAAAGTGGACATCTATCGGGAGCAAAGTGTTGGCAAAGATGGCACCGATGATACCACCGGAGAATCCACCCAGACTCCACAGACCATGAAACGACGACATGATGTTGCGCCCATACATCTTCTCTACCAGACATGCCTGCGTATTAGTGGCAATGTTCATCAGATTCGCCATCATTCCGAAAGCAATAAGACTTAAAATCAGATGAAAAACCGTAGTACTGCTACCGATGCAGAAAAGAACCAGGGCATAGAGCACCTCAGAGAGAACCAGCATCTTCTTGCTGCCAAATCTACTCACCAGGATACCCGAGAAAGCCATCATCAGAAGTTGGCCGATAGGAATGGCGAAAAGCACCGTTCCCAACTGGCCGTTGCTCAGATGCAACATCTGTTTTACATCCGGAATACGGCTTGCCCAACTGGCAAACACTACTCCCGGCACAAAATAATAAGCCGCAACCGCCACTCGCTTGCGCGCCAAATCACTCAAATTACTTAAATTACTCAAACTGACTGTCATCCTTAATAATATACCTATTATAAATACTCATTTCTATTAGCGGCTGCAAAATTACAAAAAAAAACAGAAAAAGACTGATATTTGAACAATAAATGTTGCGCCGTTTGAGATTTTTGCCGTACCTTTGCACTCAGAAAAAGAATTAAAAACAAACTAGCAATGAAGAAACAAACAATGATTACCCTGGCACTCGCCCTCACTCTGGCAATGCCAACCCTACCCGCCTTCGCCCAGAAGGCGATGAGCAAGAAAGAAATTGCCGAAAAAGAAAAGGCATTCAAGAACCTTCAGCATCCCTGGAAGGGAAAGAAAGTGGCTTACTTCGGCGACTCCATCACAGACCCTAACATCAAGGCATCAAAAGTAAAATACTGGGGATTCCTGCAGGATTGGCTCGGCATCACCCCTTACGTTTATGGTGTGAGCGGCAGACAGTGGAACGATATTCCCCGTCAGGCAGACCAACTGCAGAAGGAACATGGTGATGATTTCGATGCCATTCTCATCTTTATGGGTACCAACGATTACAACAACGGTGTGCCTGTAGGCGAATGGTACACGGAGACTTTCGACAGCGTGAGAGTAGCCCGCCACAAGCCAAGCGAAATGGTACAGCGCCGCCACCGCCACTTCTGCATGGACAAGAATACATTGAAAGGCCGCATCAACATCGCCATGTCGAAGTTGAAGCAGATGTATCCTACCAAGCAAATCGTGGTGATGACTCCTGTGCATCGTGCTCTCTTTGCCAGTGGTGACAAGAACATCCAGCCAGATGAGATGTACGAGAATGCGCGTGGCATCTTCTTCGATGAATACGTGAAAGCTATCAAGGAAACAGGCAATGTCTGGGCAGTTCCGGTCATCGACCTCAACTCCCTTTCCGGTCTCTTCCCTCTTTACGATACTGGTGCGCAGTTGTTTAACAAACCGGATACCGACCGTCTTCATCCAAACGATGCCGGCCACTCCCGCATAGCAAAGACCATCATGCAGCAGCTCTCTGCATTGCCTTGCGTCTTCTAGAAATCCGTGGCAATAGGTGGCAATAGGTGACAATAAGAATACGTCTTATTATCACCCATTTCTTTCTGTGTATCAATTACTTACAATCCGCGTGGCAGATGTGACAATAAAATAGAAAAACTTTTTCCTACATATACTGCAAAATCATATCAACCATCGTTTCCAGATAGCCTTTATCATCCTTAAACAGCACATGATTCTTTTGGAATTCACCTTTCTCAAATGGATTCTTCAACCAAAACTCCACTTGCTCCATTGGCGTATTGCTGATAATGAAACTGTTCAACATCAGATGAGCGTTGCCCAACTGAGAAGCCACTTCTGTCTGTAAATACTTGAAGAGTTGAATCTTATCATCCTCCAATCCTTTAAGATTTCGAATACCTTTCGGGTCGATGAAGGTGATATATTGCTTCTCTCCATCCAATATCCATAAGATAAAATCAGGATAGAAGTTGTTTGCTTCAAAGAAACCCAACCCCCTCTTGCTTTCATTGCGAAGCAGATAAAACTGCTTACCAGCCAGCACATCGTCTTGATGAGCCTTACAATATTCACGGAAAGAAGTAACAAAGTTCTGTTCTCCCAAGTTTAATGCCACAGGAGACACCTTCAACTTTGGCTCACCATTTACAACATCCACATAAGGACGATTACCATTGACATCTTTCTCTGCAAGGAAGACCAAAGGCTTATACAGATGTTCCTCCACATTCAATGCCTTGAAATATGAAGTATCAAGAACCAAGTCTTTACCAAATTCATTGGCCTCCACCTGCGTCTGCAATGTTTTCAAATGATCCACCACATTAAGCAGGTCGTTACGAACCTCTATTTCATATTCATCAGGCATACCTATATTATAATAGGTAACTCGCGTCTCCTTCAGATGCTTTTGCTCTTCCTTCGACTTGGCCTTCTTGTAAGCCATATCCATATAGCCACGGAGCAGACTGATTGTAACATCCTGCCACAACTCCACATTCTTTCCGAAATCATGAAAGTTCAAACGGTCTTCAGGAATTGACAATTCGTACCAGGAAGGATTTGCCATCAGATACTTCAAGTCTTCCAATCGCAATTCCAGATTATACCAACCTCGCTCTGCCTTCATACCCTGCAAGGCAAAGAACACTTCCGTCCAGTCTATCCAATTCAGATGCTCCTGTCCCAAAACACCTATATAGCGACTTGCAGCATTAGCAGTTTGAACATTCTTGCTTCTCAGCAAATCCACCTTTGGATATTTGTCCAGTTTTACATTCACCTTTTTCATCAGGCTTTCGTCGGCAGGTTCCACCACGGCAGACTTCTTGAAGTTATAGCCATCCACGACTTTCGGCAATGAGAGATGAAGAGCGTCTAAATCAACAGACTTAATGGTTTTGATGACAATCTTCTCATAGTCTATCTCATTGGTAGGTAAACCTTCATCCTCCAAATATGCCTTGAAGGCTTCCATATAATCAGCCCGCACGCCAAAGATATTCAGAGTCTCTATGGTTGACAAATTCTTTGGAATCATCTCGTTCTGATAGCAGGCATCCAGCATCTTGCTTCGCTTCAGGGAATATCTGTATCCCTTCAGACGAACACCACGACCGAAAAGCTGAATAATCTCAGAACCTTCGCTGCGTCCCACATTCATCAGTCCCATCACAGAAACTCGCCAACTGCTCCATCCCTCAGTAAACTTCTTGGAACCAATCAGGATGTTGACGGTTGAATCTTGAGAATTGATATTGTTGAAGAGGCTGGAAGTTCCGAATGCTTTCGTTTCGCAAAGGAATCCTTTATCCTGCAAGAGTTTCAGCAATTCCTTACCATCACCCACATTGATGACGCCGAAATAATCCTTAGTACTTCCTACTCTCAATCCAATCTCCTCAAAACCTCCTTTTTGAAGATCGATATGAAGTTGGGCACCATGGATATTGGAGTGGAAAAGATCCCGCAGGATAGCATCGTAGATGTTCTCGGCAAACTTCTGTTTGTCATCTTCTACGAGATAACCACCTTTAAGCGCCAGGAAAGAGTTGCCAAATACAGAATAACCATTCTTTGTTTTCAATCCATCTTCCGAACTGAGCAAACGACGGATATAACCAGAAAACTCAATACGATTCCGGATAAAATCCTGCAAGAACAAGAGTATCTGAGTTACATCCGATACCTGATTCTTATTTTCCTTGCTCACAGCCTTTACGCTACTTCCCACAAATATTCCCAAAGGCTTTTCCACCAGAAACCTGTTATGAATCCGCATATCACTCTGATAGATTTTAGTCTGTTCATAAAGACATAGCAAATATGCCGTGAGATACATATTGAGCAGATCATCATCATTCCAGTCGTTCATATTCATGATACGGTAATCCTTGCCATATCCATCGGCATAGAAATAACGATAAGAATAATCAAAAAGTGTTGCCTTACCATATTGGTCGAACATCGCCTTCCGGTCTTTGGCATTACTCTTTGCAGAAATAGCTTGACCAAAGGTAGCGGAATACTCAAAAGAGAAGCCTTCCTCGGTCAACTTCTGGCGATACCCCATCCAGACATCGCCACTAGAACCTTTGTGACCTTCATCTACCAATACCAGGTTGTTGCCCTCGAAAGCCTCTACTGCTACCGTTTTATCTCCATCCTTATCTGCCAATTTATTGATGTCGATGATTTCTACAGCCTTGCCTTGAAACAAACCACCAACACCTTGCTTGCTGAACATAGCAACATCCATATTAGAAGCCTTCAACTCTTCATAATGCTGACGGCTCAATCCTTCATTCGGAGTCAATACGATGATGCGGTTGAGTTTCTTGGCATGATGAATCCTGGCATACTCCTGATATTGCTTGATGTTGACATGCATCAGCAGAGTCTTACCCGAACCTGTTGCATTCCAATAAGCCAACTTATTCAAGTCATCAACCGTAAAGTCGGGCAACTCGTGCCAAGTTTCTGCACGATGATTGAAGTCATCATGCAGAAAACGATTCAGATTGTCGCAAAGTGCCTGCGGATTACTGAAATACCGGTCGAGATAGATTTCCGTGAACAAGAGGGATAGATACTGGAAGTACTTCCACTTGATTGGTTCACTTCGCTTCTCGTTAATCTCATCAGTAAACTTCACGATATGCTGGTCGTAAAAGTACAATTGTTCTATGGACAAAGGACCTGTAGCATAGAGCTTATTACAAAGCTCATGATAGAGTTTTGACTCGTGGTCATCATTCAATCCTTCGTATGCCGGATCCTTGAGATCACGAGACAAAGCCTCCAAGTCCTTACAGCCAAACAGCTGCAAGATATAATGAAACAGGACCAGTGCCTGCTGCAGTTTTCCTTTTTTCTGTATTTTCTTAGCCATAATAAGACCTATTCAAACATTCTCTTCTTAAATTCTTCCTCAATGAGTACTACTTTCCAATGCTCCTCATCCGTCTTGATATTCGGTAATGTATTATCACCATTTACATAAATCTTATCGAACTCTGAGTCTGTGGTGCAGTAGGCTTGCTTACGGAAGAATTCATTCAAGTCTTCGTTGCTCACCTTGTTGCAGTTTCTCCAAATCACGAGAGTTCGCTCATTGCCGATATGGGTGATACCTTCCACCACACAGTAGCCATCCTTAGGATAACGGAGCGTCTCTACATTCAGACCGATAAGGTAGTTGAAGGTTTCCACCATATCAACATGGGTATCTACCAACTCATTATCTTTGGTTGTCTTTATAGACATGGCAAACGGATTTTTAAACCATTCCAGGTTGAAGAGATCTCCCTTGGTTTCTGTATCGAGCATATAACGGAGGAAATAGGTTTCCTCGAAATCTCCCTTGCCATTCCCGTTATCGAAGTCGAGTCGCTGGTTCTTTGGCTGCAAATTATTTAGGGTATCCTCGTATTGCTCCAGGCGGATGTACTTGAAGCATTGAGAAATGCCTTTACGGGAAATAGGCTTGCCATCCTTCCAATCCTCGGAATAGATTACTTTTTCAATGCGAGGCTTTAGTACGTTTTTAAAATAATCGGCCATATCACAAAGAATAAATTTACGATGCCCACCATCTTCTTTATTTAGTTTTATGACAGAATGCCCATATGTTCCAGACCCTGCAAAGAAATCAAAAACGAGAGAATCTTTATCAGTAAAAGAAGCAATATGCTCTTTACCTAAGTCTGTTACTTTTGGTGTATCGAAAGGAATAGCCATATTATGAAGCATATCTGTATCTGAACCTCCATAATAAACCAAAGACGGTATATTCTCATACATGTTCTCACGAAGTAAGTATTTCCTCGTTGGTTGAGTTGTCTCATTTATTCCAAAAAGAATTTGACCTTTATCCATTAATTCTCTCATTGTCTGTGGTGGATTGCGCCATCCTCTTGCAGGAACAGGACACGGTTTATTCGTCTTTGGATGAATTAAAGGAATGAAATATTCTTTTGGAGCTTGTTTCTTATTTGGCCATGCCATAGATACCGCACGATAGACATCTCCATTCTCATCTATTGAATTATACGCCCTTTCGCCTCCACTAAAGCCAACTTGCAAATTTATCCATTTAATAAAATCCTTGTTTATATCATCTAATGTATAAGTTTCAGACTTTTTAGAAAATAATTGCTTTGCCTTTGAAAGAATCAATTCTGCATTACGCTTTGGTCGTTGAACCTTACAAGTCTCAGCCAATGCTGCCGCATCCTTAGCATAGGTTAATATGTACTCATGTTGGTAAGCAATTCCTTTTGAATCTCCTTTTGGATTACGTTTATCCCATACGATTGTACCTAAATCATTATTCTTTTCCAAGACATTCGAAGCCAATATTTCAGAATTGGAGATTTCATGCTCATCCATATTCATCAGTAGGACAGATTTACTGGAAAGATAAGACTTTGCCAAGGTTAATCTCTCATTCATCATTGTCAACCAACTTGAATCTTGAAAATTATCTTTATAATAGAAATCGCCCTTCCCTGTATTATACGGCGGATCTATATAAACGCACTTAACAGCCTCTCTATACTTCTCCTGCAACAGCTCCAGAGCCTGGAAGTTCTCACTATTAATCAGCAATCCATTACACTCCTCATCTACTTTCTCCATACTTCCCACGAGTTTATGCTTGAACTCGGCACTAAAGAACTTAGTGTCAAGCACAAGGAAAGGATTGTCTTCCAGGAACTTTTCTGTTAATGGCTCACTATAGCCCTCGGTCATCATATCCCCTTTGATTTCATCAATGGCAAAGAGGCGAACCCATTCTTGTCTTTGGGCATCATTGGCTATAATCTCAGAATAAAGGGTACGAGGAATTCGGTCGAGTGTTATACAATAATCACAACCGACTACAAACTTTTTCTTGAGCCACAACTTCTTTTGGAAGTCTTCGAGCTGGGCAAGGAAGGTGATAATCTTCTCTCCTACCAACTTGATGGCTTTCACTTGTGCCAAATGCTCCATGATATGAGTGGCATCCAAATCATCCAAAAACATTACCTCGTTTTTGATATAGAAATCAAGTTCTCTACGAAGGAAGCCGCCCAAGTCTTTGTGGATGAAATAATCAAAATTGTTCTTTGCCGTATAGTCTTGCAGATGCTTCATCAGCAAAGTGCGTTCCTTATTCTTTTCTGTTGGCACCTTTTCATTGACCAACTCCGCAAAGTCGGCATATTTTCCTTCTGCAAACGAAGAAATAATCTTAGCCTCAGCATCCTTGATAAGTGCATCCTGCTTGGTAATCTTCGGCATCAGTTCATAAGTAAAGAAGATGTTTAGCTCACCATCTTCCTCTGCGATACAGTCCTCTTCACAAAGTTGGAAACGGCGCTCCATATTGTTGGCAGCCTTGTTGTTGTTCTGCTCAGTATCCGCATCACGAAGAACAAAGTGTACCTTACGACGGCTGGTCGGCAACACGAACGAGTAATTCTTGAAATACTCAGAAGTCTTGATGTAATACTGGTCGGCATTTGCCCAATACAACTTCACTTCCTCACCACTATAAGGAATGGCATAGGCATCGTCCTTATAGCGACGTTTAGAGATAAAATCGCCACCCTCATAATAACGGCTAAAGAATTTAGCCAAATGAGAAAACACCTCATTCTCCATGGCAGAAATATCAGTTCCTGCAGCAGTTTGATCCTTCAAAATCTTTGTAACTTCAGGAACAAGGCGATTGTTCAAGAACGCCTCGATATCCTTACGTTTCTGATTCATAATGCGATATATGCCAAAGTCGAGTTCGGCTTGGTCGAGTTGCAGTATTACTGCAAGTATATCTCTAAATTTCTGTTCGTATTGTGTCATTGTTTATATCTTAGTTATGTTATCTTGCTTTGATTCCGATTCATTTCTTTAAAGTCCAATGCACGCAGAAGAGTTCTTCTTCCGTAATATGCTGCTGGATAAATGCCTTCACTTTGTCTATCATTCCGTCTCGCTTCTCCTCTATCTCATCTTCCAGATTAAAGATTTCGGCTCGCTTACGCTTCTGCTGACGAGTAAGGGTATTCAAATCCTTTTCCAGGGTCAATGTTTGCTGTGCATTCTCCGAACGACTCAAAAGTCTTTTCTTTTCCTTGATTTTTGCCTTGATGTCTTTCAATTCATTCTCCAAAGTGAGCTGCTGGTCTTCTGCCCATTTCTCGATATGCTGGATTTCAGCATCAAGCAAAGCCTTGTTTCGTTCTTCTATCTGAACGGTCAAGGCTGCTCGCCGGTTATCATACAGGGAAGCCAGCTTCTGGCTTGCTTCCTCCTGCACACGAACTTTTCCCGTACATTCCGATGGTATATTCAATAGCTTTTCAGCAAACTCCTGACCCAAAGCCGTTCCATCTTCCGCAAGTGTCGTCAGCACAATGTGCTGTTCCTGCTGTCCTTCGGATATAAAAGAAACAAGATGAGCCTGAAGCCATCCACTTTCATAAGCACATTGTTCTATATCTGCCACCTTATAACGGTATAGGCTATAATCGAAGAGGAGATTCTGCAGACTTTGCTCATTCTGCTTACACAAGGCAATGACCTTTTGAGCCAAAGGATGAGACAAACGATAATTGATGTATTGCGATTGGAGCGTCGTTATCTGATATATGCCACATTCTGCTGCCACATCAGGATAAGGATTGTGCTTCAAACGAAAGACGAGATTGGTTTCATCAACCACTTCTACATTCTCCTTACCAAGCGTAGCAATGGTTATCGTCCAAAGCCAACGATGGAACTTATTCAGATTTCCCATATCCTTGCCTTGGCGAATCTTCAGCAGTCCCACTACATCCTCATCAAAGTTTTCAAGCAGTTGCTTGCGGGTATCTTGCATCGTTGCCTTGATACTCACATCCATCTCTTGCTGAATCTGGTCGAAGGCAGCATTGATTTCTTCAGGAGTACGGCACTGCTGATAGATGTTGAGCATCCGCTTCTCGAAGTCAACACCCGACTCGATGCTACCCAGCACCTCATCACTGGAACCGAAGACACCATCAAAGAGATGGAATTTCTCAGAAAGCAGTTGGAACACACGCACATCAGCAGCATTTGCCTTGTTGATGAAGTTGAAAACCACAACATCATTCTTCTGTCCATAACGATGGCATCTACCTATGCGCTGTTCCACCCTTTGAGGATTCCACGGCAAATCATAATTCACAATAAGCGAACAAAACTGAAGGTTGATACCTTCGGATGCCGCCTCGGTAGCAATCATGATTTCGGCTTCGTCTCTGAAATAATCTACAATAGCCTGGCGCTTGTTTGCCGACAAAGAAGGGGTAAAGGCTGATGTGCCTATATTCCGCTCTTTCCATGCCTTATATATCTTCCGGGAAGTTTCATCATTGTTGGAACCATTGAAGAGGACTATCTTGCCCATATACCCATTCTCCTCTAAAAGCTGTTTCAGATAGAGCTGGGTACGGGTACTTTCCGTGAATATCAAAGCTTTGCGGTTGGCTCCCAACTCTTCCATCTTCTGAAAGCCGGTATGGAGTGCCGACAAGAGGCAATCACCTTTTTTATTACTACTGATACTATTGGCAAGATCATATAGACGTTGGAGTTCCTTGATTTCATCCTTGATACCTTCTATCTCATCGGAAGTAAGGATTTCTCTTTCCTGTTCGTTCTCATCCTGCTCATTCCATTCATCCCAATCATCGCCCAACATATCTTCGGCAACCATAGCTATTTTTCCATCTTCCCCATACCAGCCTTGCGGTTTATCGGCAGAATATGGAGCAATCTTGGTCTGCAAACGGTCGATAAGCGTTTTGAGCGTATAGCCGATGGCAAAGGTTGAGGAAGACATGAGTTTGCGGAATATCAGCGTAATCAACTGACGTTGACTGGTTGGTAATCCGTAAGTATCATCCCGGCGAAGATATTCGCTGATTTGATTATAGAGTTTCTGCTCTTCAACGGCAGGATAATATTCCTGCGCCATCGGGATACGGGAAGTATATTTTACATACTCCGTAACCTGTTTGCGAAGCGTGCGATGCACGATGGGGCGAAGACGCCTGCGAAGATCACCAAAAGCAATATCATCGTTTTTGTTACTATAGCAATACTGAGCCTTGAAACTCTTCAAATCACCAAAGTAATGGTCATCGATGATACTTACCAAACCATATAATTCCTCAATATTATTCTGAAGCGGAGTGGCGGTAAGGAGGAGTTTATGACTATCAGAAAAAGCTGATTTCAGACGGGAAGCCATCGAAGGGGTTGACTTATAAACATTGCGCAGTTTATGAGCCTCATCATAAACCACCAGGTCCCAATGAGTGCGCGACAAGATTTCGGCTTGTCTGGAAGCAAACTGATAAGAGCAGATATAGATTTGCTTGCCATCGGAAAGATGGTCTAAAGAAATCCCCTTTTTCTTTTCGAGAATAAAAGAATCCAGAAAGAACTTTTCCTCCAGCTCCATGCTCCACTGTCGGCGAAGGGTAGCTGGAGCAACGATGAGGATACGACGCTTACGTTCAGCCCAAAACTGGCTGATAACAATACCTGCCTCTATCGTTTTTCCCAATCCCACCTCGTCGGCAAGGATAACACCTTTGGAGAAAGGAGATTGGAATGCAAAAAGAGCCGCCATCACCTGATGGGGGTTCAGATCGACACGTGCCTCCGACAAGACACCCGTCAACTTATCATCATCTGCACCGCCCCTATTACGTGACAACTGCCAGGCATAATACAAGAGCTGCGCAGATGAATAAGGGATTTCCTGTTTCATCGTCGCTATAGAAAAAAATGAGCGTTGAACTTTATTCTGGAAGTACGAGCCACATGCAAAAAAATACCTGAGAGCATGATACAAAAGAAGCGTGAGCTTCACTTATCATACTCTCAGGCATTTGGCGTGGCCCGTAAAACCGATAAGTTCCGCCCACGCTATAGCGCAGGCGTTCACTTAATCTCGGTTTTACATCTTTTAATCGCCAAATTTCGAGAGTATTCCGAATATCGTAAACGCTTTGTATATTAATATGTTATATGTCTAAAGTTTATTCTTTCTGTTTCTTATTATTCTATTTTAATTGTTCAACTTATGTTACAAGGGAACGAAGCCGAAGGCGCCGACACCCTATTCGAGGGCAAAGGTACGAAAAATAATCGAGACTTCCAAATATCAAGGAAGATTTTCCAATCGGTGATTGGAAAAAATTCTGTCTTGCTATTCATCCTCAGCACCCAATTCCTTGGCAATTTCCAGCGACTTTCTGATTTGCTCCATCAAGACTTTACGAGAAGGAAGTTCCGTCATGTATTGGGCGACCTTGATTCCCGCCTTGTCGAGTTGGAGAAGTTCGATTTGTTCCCCATCTACCAGAAGACGACATTGTCAGATAGAACTCTACAGCTAAAGGATCTTTTACCGGAAGAACCTCTATTATATGCGACCATGTCAATTGGGTCGCAAGTTGCGACACAATTTGTTCTTTTGGTATTTATCCGATGCCTGTGAGATTCGGAGGCATCTATGTGCCATACGCTACCTTATTCAGGGCTGGAGCCAAGAGGTGGAAACCTGCAACCCTTCATCGAGGAATTCAAGTCATAAACTCCCACAGATTTGGCTTTCCCTTCGGCCGCCGATTTTCAATTCACAGATTCACACAGAAGGGGTTTGATTAGCAGTAATCAATGCCTCGTTTCTCACACTCTCCTCGCAGGGCGGCGAGGAAGTAGCTGCGCTCGCTGCCCCAACCACGAACCTTGCGCTCGTGATCTACGGTCTGCTTCAAACGCTCATCGCTGTAAGCGGCAAAACGGGCTGCATACTCTGAAATTCTTGACTCGGCATAACCTGCACCAACAGTTGATGACTCGGCATTAGCTGCCATTACATTCTCATTGTTCTTTAAATCTGAATTTGGATTCATAAAGATAATTATTTTAAGTTGTTAAACACTTACACATTCTTTTACCACCGTGGTTATCTCTATGCGAAACTCGGTTGGTGTGCCGCAACTGGGCAACTCTTAATGCTTGATTTCGGGTGCAAAAGTACATCATTATTCTAAAACCACCAAATTTTTTCGGGATTATTTTTCTTGTTTTTTTCCTTCTTCTAAAGAAGAAGATTTTCGGGGAAGCAAATAGCAAGAAAATACCCGACTTGATTAGAAGAGATATACTCGACTTGATTGAAGGAGATTCCCTTAAATGGTTAAACTTTCCTATATTTGCATTATAATAGTATTATAATAATAAAATTATAATTATCTTTGCACCATGATTATCAGAAAGATATAAGACTATTCAAAGACAATAAAGAAGATAATATACAATGATAGAGAATCCGTTTATTCTGCGAGGATACATATCCGACGCTTACTTCTGTGATAGAGAAAAGGAAACCATCGACTTGATAAGAGAAATCAAGAATGGCAATAATATCACCCTGATTGCACCTAGAAGAATCGGCAAGACAGGGTTGGTGCAGCACGTCTATGCCCAGGAAGAAATCAAGGAAAAATACTATACATTTCTTGTAGATATTTATGCCACGAAAACCCTAGCCGACTTCATTCAGGAACTAGGCAGAAGTATTCTGCAAAGTCTGAAACCTAAAGGCACCAAAGTAGTGGAACATTTTCTTAACTGCCTCCACTCACTCCGTTCATCCATCAGCTTCGATATGAATGGCGTACCTTCGTGGGAAGTAGATTTGGGAGAAATCACCAGTCCAACCACAACGCTCGATGAAATTTTCCTTTATCTAGAGAGCGCAGATAAGCCTTGCATCGTGGCCATTGATGAATTCCAAACCATCAGCAGCTATAGAGAAGCTAATGTGGAAGCCATACTGCGCACCTACATCCAGCACTGCCATAATGCCAGTTTCATCTTTGCCGGATCTCAGCGCAATATGATGTCGGAAATATTCTTGAGCCATGCCCGTCCTTTCTACCAGAGCACCTCCATAAAAACACTGAAAGCTATTGATAGAGAGGTGTATGCCGACTTCGCTACTCGTCTTTTCGAGAAAAGACAGAAGCATATCAAACGAGAAACCATTTATCGAATATACGACCGTTTTGACGGCATCACCTGGTATCTGCAAAGGATGCTCAATAAGATTTTCTCGCTCACGGAAAAGGCTGATGACAAGATGATGGAAAAGGCTGATGACAAGACGAGGGAACTGGCTGATGATAAGATGATGGAACTGGCGCTCAACTCGATTATAGACGAAAGTGCTTTTGCCTATGAAGCCCTCCTTTTCCAGTTGCCAGCCAAGCAAAAGGAACTTCTCTTAGCCATCTGCAACGCTGGCAAGGCTCAAAACATCATGTCATCGGCATTCATCAAGAAGCACAATCTTCCTTCCGCCAGTTTTGTACAAGGTGGTATCAAGGGATTATTGGAGAAAGATTTTGTTACGGAGACGGATGGAACTTACGAACTATACGATAAGTTCTTCGGTGAATGGCTGAAGAAGGAATTATAAAGTATAAAGATAGAAGTATAAAGTATAAGAATAAAAAAACAAAGAATGATATGATACAGCAAGTAGAATTTTCATTGCGTCCGCTTCCTCGCGGCTTTCACCTCGTAACCAACGAGGTGATGAGGAACCTGCCAGCGCTGCCTAAGACAGGGATTCTGAATCTCTTCGTAAGACATACCAGTTGCGGATTGTCGCTGAACGAGAACTTCGACCCGGATGTGAGACATGACTTGAAGGGTATCTTCGAAAGACTGGTTCCGGATGGCGACCCAAGATACCTGCACCAGGATGAAGGACCGACGGATATGTCGGCTCATGCCAAATCGAGCATGGTGGGTGTATCGCTCACCATTCCTATTACCAACGGCAGATTAAACCTCGGAACATGGCAGGGAATCTACCTCTGCGAATTCAGAGAGGGAGGCGGAAGCCGACACCTCATCGCAACGATTATCGGGGAAATCGAGTAGGAGGAAAACGAAGCAGGTTTC
>UMEQ01005174.1_pt1 | contig 31843 bp, 18 predicted proteins | sample 1964811 | NCBI WGS metagenome assembly UMEQ01 (sample SAMEA4836026, study PRJEB28245) | human gut metagenome | biome: gut microbiome; material: fecal sample | place: Denmark | collected 2008 | reverse complement strand
TGCTTCTTCAGCAACTTTAATCAAATCCATTTTTTGTATAAAATTAAAAATTGTTTGTCGTTCCAACGCAACATGGACTTGGACAACACTTCTGCCCAGACAACAGCGGTTACGCCGAAAAGCGGGTGCAAAGTTACTACTTTTTCTTGTATCTCGCAAATTTTCAGACACTTTCTTTCTTTTTTCTCGCAGATTTAACTATTTTTCTTTCTGGTCAGCGTCTTTTCCCACAGATTTCACGGATTTCACAGATTTATTTTGTATTTTTGCACTCCAAAACATTAAGATAACAATAAATATGAAGAAAAAGAATGGTATGAAGGTGGCACTTGCATCAACGGTGATGCTGCTGATGGCAAGTCCGGCTTTCGCCCAGAAATACAAGGTGGCGAAGGTGGAGAGAACCCGAATATTGGTTGATCAGAAATGGGATGCACAGCCTGATGCTGAGGCTGCCCGATTTATTGCTCCTTATAAGAGTAAGGTAGACAGTATCATGGGCCCTGTTGTAGGTCATATTGCTCATGATATGACCCGTCACCGTCCGGAGAGCGAACTCAGTAACTTGCTCTGTGACATCCTGGTATGGGGTGGCAAGCAGTTTGAAGAACAGCCTGTTTTCGCTGTTTACAATATGGGTGGCATCCGTTCTAATCTAGCCAAGGGTAAGGTTACTATAGGCGATGTGAACGATATGGCTCCTTTCGAGAACAAAATCTGTTTCCTGACCCTGAAGGGTGATAAGGTTCTGGAGCTTTTCCAGCAGATAGCTCATCGTGGCGGCGAAGGCTTGAGTCATGCTGTAAGAATGGTTATCACCAAGGAGGGCAAGCTGAAGAGCGTTACGCTGAACGGTGAACCTGTTGATCCGGAGAAGAGTTACCGCGTTGCAACCCTCGATTATCTTGCCGAAGGTAATGACCAGCTCGTAGCCTTCAAGAGCGGAACCGATGTCTTTGCTCCTAAGCAGAAAGAGAACAATGTGCGCTACATCATCATGAATTATTTCCGTGAGATGCAGGCACAGGGCAAGGAGGTGGAATCTAAGATTGAAGGCCGCTGCGTGGTAGAATAGTTGATAGTTAATAGTTTATAGTTGATAATTCTGATGAAACATACATTATTATATATAGGTCTGGCTCTGGCATCCTTCATGATGCAGCCGGCAGCCGTTCAGGCTAAAACTAAGAAAGAGGCAAAGGTGGTAAAGCAGCTCGTAGTGCTCCATACCAACGATACGCATTCATGCGTAATGCCCATCAATCCGAATCTCGCAGATACGGCTACTGCCAATCGTGGCGGTTTCCTCCGTAGGGTGGCGATGATCAGTCAGGAACGTAAGGCGAATCCCGACTTGCTGCTCTTTGACAGTGGCGATTTCTCACAGGGTTCACCTTATTACTCTCTCTTCAAGGGAGATGTGGAAGTCGGACTGATGAACGAGATGAAATATGATGCTGCTACCATCGGAAACCATGAGTTCGATTTCGGAATAGACAACATGGTGCGCATCTTCAAGATGGCGAAGTTTCCTATCGTCTGCTCCAACTATGATTTCACCGGTACCGAACTGGCAAATGTCGTAAAGCCTTATACCATTATCAAGCGCAAGGGACTGAAGATTGGCGTTTTCGGCTTGTGTCCGGAACTTGCCGGTTTGGTAACCGAAGCCAACTATGGCTGCATCAAGTATCTCGATCCTATCGCCAAGGCAAAGGAAATGACAGAGATATTGAAGAAGAAAGAGAAGTGTGATGTCATCATCTGCATCTCCCACCTGGGCTGGAAGATAGATGGCATCGACGATTCCGAGGTAGCCCCAGCCACCCGTGACATCGACCTGATACTGGGCGGTCATAGCCATACCTACTTCAAGCAGTTGGAGTATCTGAATAATCTCGATGGCAAACCGGTGCCAGTCGACCAGAACGGCAAGAGCGCCATCTGGGTAGGAAAAATGACATTGGATATTGTAAAGAATAAATAAAAGAAGAAGGTTGATACCAGGCAAAACGCGAGGTATCAACCTTCTCTTTTATTATCTATTCCTAAAACGTTAATCTTTTCTCAAATCCTTATTCCTTGTTGGAAGAAGCATAGAGACCGATGCAGGCACCGAGGAAGCCACCGCTCTTCTGGGTGCTCAGGTTAGATGCATCTACACCCTTGGCAAGAAGCTGCCAGTTGCCGCCTTCTTCAGCATAATAGAAATCATAATATCTGTCATGACCTTCTACCTTCAACTTCAGCTTACCTCCCTTGATAGGAGCAGAGGCGATAGTTACGTTGTTCTTCTCGGCACGGGTCAGGGTAATCATCAGCTTGCCATTCTTCATGGTCTTACCCAATACGAAGTTGTGGTCTTCCTTCTGGAGAAGTGCCAAGCCTGCGATATCCTTGTCGTTGCGAGGAGTAAAGTTGATTTCTGTCTCAGCTGTGAAGGTGCCGTGCTGTTGACGTGCCCAGATGGCAGACATCGGCTCACGCTTGTAGATATTGCCTGGCAGGAGATTGAACTTCAATTTGCCGTTTTCTACCTTGTAACAGTCAACGAAGTCACGGAGGAACATCCAGCGTGGATTCAACTCTTTCAGACCCACCTTACTGTTATCTGCTTCGAAGTTATCCACATAAGAGAAGTTGCCTGAGAACTCATTCTTCTTTGCAGGCTTCAAACCAGCCTTCTCTCCAACGGTAGAGATAGGAGTATTCTTGGCAAGAATCTCTGGCCATCCATTCTTCCAGGTTACAGGCAGGAGATAAGTATCGCGACCTGTGTTGTACATATCCTCTTCATAAGGACGGCAAGCCAGGAATACAGCCCACCAGTTACCCTTGCCATCTTCTACGATGTCGGCATGACCGGCACTTGATACTGGGTCCTTGCGGTTAGGGTCGAGACCGGTACGCTGGGTAAGAATAGGGTTGTTTGGGCATTCCACCCATGGTCCCATCGGATTCTTGGCACGCAGGATAACCTCGCTGTGCCATCCGCCTGTACCACCTTCTGCACACATCAGATAATAGAACTTGCCCTTCTTGAAGAGGTGAGGACCCTCAATCCAGATAGGACGCGCCTCTACATGGGTTCCGCCACGCAGAATCTCCTTGAAGTCGCCCTTGATGCTGTCGCCCTTCACGTCGAATTCGAAGCAGCGGATAGCACGCTGACCCTCATAGTCGGCACCGCCAACTACCGGACCGTTATGTACGATATATCCCTTTCCGTTGTCATCGAAGAAGAAGCTAGGGTCGATGCCGTCAATCTTCTTCAGATAGATAGGCTCGCTCCAGCCTTTGGAAGGATCTTTTGATTTCACAAAGAAGTTGCCGGCTCCCACATTGGTAGTAATCATATAGAAGGTCTTGTTCTTCTTGTTATAGCTGATGGCTGGTGCGAAGATACCGGCTGATACCTGCTGGCCCTTCAATGGAACCTGTGATGTGCGGTCGAGAACATGACCGGCAGGCTGCCAGTTGACCAGGTCTTTACTGGTTGAGAGAGGCACACCTGGGAAGAAGGTAAACGAAGAGTTTACCAGATAGTAGGTGTCGCCTACACGACAGAGTGATGGGTCTGGATAGAAACCAGCCAGTACTGGGTTGTAATACTGGTGAGTCTTGTCGATTTCAACATTGAAGCGAGCGTCATTTCCCGCATACTTGAAATAGTCAAACTCAGCTGTCTGCGCCTGTGCAGCGGCTGCAAGCGTCAGGGAAAGCGATAAGATAGCAATTTTTTTCATTTTATTATTGGGTTTAAAATTACAGAATGAGTATCTGAACTCATGGCTGAAACATGTATTCAGAATTCTGCTGCAAAGTTACCGCTTTCCTTTTAAATATACCCCCACAGAATGTTACCAACACTTTGCGAGGCGTATCATAAGCTTCTCTATTTGTAACAAATACTTTATTATGGGAAACATCTGGCCTTTTCTACAGTGAAAAGGCTAGATTTTCCGGTGTGCCTGCATATAATCGCGAGGCGAAGAGCCATAAAAGTTCTTGAACATGGTGCTGAAGCTGGCTGGGTTGGAGAAACCGCAGCTAAACATGATGTCTGTTATCGTCTTGTTAGAGTGGCTCAGCAACTTTTCGGCATATTGCAGACGGGTATTTCGGATGAAGGCATGTGGTGTCTGGTTGGTCAGTTCCTTCATTCGGCGGTGCAGATGCACACGGCTCAGTCCTACTTCGCGGGCAATCATATCCACACTCAGGTCCTCATTATCCATGTTATCATTGATTACCTTCATCACCTGTTCCATCAGTTGGTCTTTTGGCGACAGGGCTTTTTCTATCGCAATCTGCCTGTCGCTCTGTCTCTCGTTGCCCATAAACTTGTTTTTCAAAGTACGGCGCACGTTGAGCAGGTTGATGATGGTGCGGCGCAGAATGTCCATATTGAACGGCTTCACCACATAGGCATCGGCACCCGACTGCAAACCGGTCAGCTGGTCTTCCTCTCTGCTCATCGCTGTAAGCAGAATCACCGGAATGTGGTTGGTGTTCACATTGTTCTTGATCTTGGTACAGAGCGTATTGCCGTCCATTTTTGGCATCATGATGTCTGAGATAACGAGGTTTGGCTTCTGCTTGATAATCTCCGGCAGCGCCTCCTTACCGTTGCAGAAGGTAAGGATATTGTAGGTTTCCTGAAGTTGGGTCTTCAGGAAATTACGTATTGCCTCATCGTCTTCTACCACAGCGATGGTGCTCTTTTCCTTGCTTATGAAATCTTTTTCGGCGTCATTGGCTGTATCGGCACTATTCTCTTTATTTCCTTCCTCCATGTTTTCTTCCAGTTCCCTGATGTCTTCAGCAGCCTGTGGCTCCGGTGCATCTATCATTTCTTCCGGTTTCAGATGCTCGTTGCCAAGAGGCAGCGTGATGAGGAACTGGCTACCTTCCGTCCAGTCGGCTTCATCAAGTGTCTTGTTGTTGGCGGCTGTAATGGTTCCGTAGTGCAGTTCCACGAGCGAGCGCGTCAGGTCGAGACCGATTCCCGTACCTACATTCCGGTCATTGGAAGCGGTGGTACTCTGATAGAAGCGCTGGAAAATCGTTTCGAGCTTTTCCTCCTGAATGCCCTTGCCACTGTCCTTGATGGCGATGCGGACATGATGAGGCGAGTGGGAGAGGGTGATACGGATTCTGCCGCCTGCAGGAGTAAACTTGAAGGCGTTTGACAGGACATTCATCAATACCTTGTCAAAGTTGTCGCGGTCTATCCATACCGGGAGGGCCTCGTCTTCGTGCTCAAAGGTGAAGTGGATGCTCTTGGCTATCGCCTGCTGGCAGAAGAGTTTGTATTCATCGCCAATAAAGGCAACCATATCGGTTTCGCTCATGTGCATCACCATCTGTCCCTTGTCAATCTTTCTCAGGTCCATCATCTGGTTTATCAGGTGCAGGATTCGTTCCGAGTTCTTGCGCATCATATCGTAGATGCCCTGACGGTGAGCGTCTTTGTCTTCCTTAATCAGCGTGAACAGCGGAGTGAGGATAAGGGTCAATGGGGTACGGATTTCGTGGCTGATGTTCATGAAGAACTTCAGTTTTGCTTCGCCCATCTCTTCCGCATGGATATGCTGCTGCAATATGAGCTGGTCTTCCATCTTGCGTTTGCGGTGCTTGACATAGAGCAGACAGAGCCCCAGGAAGGCAAGCAGATAGCAGATTCTTGCCCAGATGCTGGCGTACCAGGCTGGGTGAACGATGATGGAGAACTCCTTGACAGGGGTTTCGTATCCGTTGCAGATAGCCTTGACACGGAACTTATAGGTACCTGCTGGCATGTGTGAGAATGACAGCTCGTTCATGCCAGACTGTATGGTTCGCCAATCCTCACCATTGATGCTGTAGGCGTAACTGATCTGCTCTACATTATTATATGTAAGAGTAGACAGGTGGATGGTGAAGGTGTTGTCTTCATGAGATAAGGAGAACTTGTCGCTGTTGTAGGCACTTTTGTCGGTGATAGTATAGATGCCCGATTCCATATCCTGGTATATAGGTTTGTTGCCCAAAAAAAGTCCTGATATGGTAACTTTTGCCTGCCAAGGATGCTGTTTCACCTTGTCCGTATCAAACCAGTTGATACCGCCGGTTCCGCCCATCACCAGCATCTTTCCTCCCCAGAGCGTGCAGGCAGCTGCATCGCTGAACTCATTGCTCTGCAAGCCATTGTCTGAGTAGTACTTGTTGATGGTACCTTTTTCTGTATCTATCTGGTTTAAACCACAGGTAGTTCCTATCCAGATTCTACCCTTGTAATCTTCTATGATGCTGGTTACGCAGTTGTCAGAAAGTCCAAGTTCTGTGTTATAAATCTTCGGATGAGCATATCCCTTCTTCGGATCATAGCAGATTGCGCCGTCTTCAGTGCCAAACCATACGCGGTTCTTGCTGTCAGAATAAACGCAATGAGAGAAACTGCCCTTGCTCAGACAGTTGACGCCACCGAAAGTGGAAGTCCAGCTGTTTTTTTGCTGGTCATAGCAAGCCAGACCCACAGAAGTGGCTACGAAAACCCGCTTACCATCTTTTGAGATGCTAAGTTTTATGAGGTAATCATTAGGAATACTGTTCTTTTTCAGGTTGTTGTCGGCATCATCTTGTGCTTTCCATTGCTTGATGCTTCCATCTGGAGAAAGGCGGAAAAGTCCTTTGCCCATGGTAGCAAACCATACATTGCCCTGCGGGTCTTCCTGGATATCGAAGATGCCCGCCTGGTTGCCAATGCCTAGGCTGAATGGATGGAAAGATCCCCCCGCATCTATCAATCCGATGCCGTCAGTATAGGTTCCTACCCATGTTCTGCCTTTCTTGTCTTTGCAGAGTGCCAGTACCGTGGTGTTGCTTAATAAATGGCTGTTGATGCTACCGGTTTTTATATCAAAGAGGTAAAGACCATCCTTGTCGGTGCCCACCCAGACTTGATCGCCCTGGTTGGCACACAGACTTGTGATGCTGTTTTCGCCTATCACGTTGCGGCTGTCCAAACGGTAGCCCATATAGTTGAAATCGCATTGAGCCTGCGACTGCATGAATACGCCCTTCTGGAGCATACTCACCCAGATGTTTCCCGTAGAATCTTCTATAATGCTGGTAATCTTGCTCTTGGCAAGATTTACTTCATGGCAGAACAGAGGATTATTTTGCAAGAATCCTGTTACAGGATTATACACGAAGATACCCATACCATCGCAACCGATAAACAAGCGCTGGTCGCGGCTGATATAGATGTTGTCAATAGGAAGATTGCCTATGCCGGCTATCTTGGTGAAGGCGGTTGAACCTGCCTTGAGAAGGTAAACACCATCATTCTTGGTAGCAAGATAAATGTTGCCCTTGTTGTCTTGCCTGATATCTTGTGTGTTAAGTTGCTCTGTTCCCATGATGCGTGAAACAAGCTTGCCGTTCTTTTCTTTCCGTAACAGCTTTCCGTTTTCCAGGATAATCCAGAGCCTTTCTTGTTTGTCTTCCAGAATCTTATGTATGTATTTCAGGTTCTCCACTTCTCCTTTCATGGTGTAACAGGCGTTTGCATCTATTTTCTTGGTCATGATGCCGTAACCGGAGGTAACGACAGCAATATCGCCATTGTGCAAACGGCTTACCTGGTTAACGTAAGTGTTTATAGGCTTATTCCTTGAATCGAGCATAGGTACGTTGCAGAACCTTTTACCATTAAGTATAAGTAGCGACTTGTTTGTTCCCAGCACAATACGCCCCTTTTCATCCTGTGTTATACAGTTGATATAGTTGCTGTTGAGCCCGTTACAGTTGTTGTAGGCTTTTCTGATGACCATAAAGTTATAGCCATCATAGATATTCAAGCCGTTACGGGTGGCAATCCAAATGAAACCATTTGAATCCTGGAACACCTGAGTGGCAAGGTTGCTCGAAAGCTGGTTGTCTGAATTGAAAAGTTTTCCTCGCTGCGCCATCATATTCTGTGCAGTGAGACAGAAGATAAACATCAGTAAAAGACCGATGTATCTCATTGTTCTGAGGTTTGATTTCATGGAAATCATCATGATTCTTGGTTTCATTGTCTTTTGGCTTTTTTATATTCGTTTGCAAAAATACAAAATTTATGGGAGAATAGTGCACGGAAATGTATGTTTTTTATAAATTTCTGCTAAAAAGATGTTAAAATGTTACGTAAAGTAAAGATAATGTTACATGTGATACGAGAAAAAAACTATTGGTTACTTATTATAAAGTATATATGATAGATTAGGAGTATCTTTGCATCGGTTTTTAAGTTGTATATATTTAGAATATTTAGGTTAGTTAGGTTTATACATAATAGTTTGTAGAATAGGTTTAGAATTTCTAAAAGATTTTGATATTATGGTTTTTATATAGAATCATGATTAATTGGTTTTCGGGAATGGTGCGTAGTGATTACGCGCCATTCTATTTTAAAAGACCAGCATCCTTTTCTGTAAACTGGAACCTGGCAATCCTTTATAATATAATAAGGTGACTGACAATAAATGATAAATCTAAAAATAATTGTAACAATGAAAAGAAAGAAATTGTTAATATCACTCGCTATGGCTATGCTGTCAATGGCGGGGCTGGCTGCCGATAATCTGCCGGCACTCCGTGTGCAGGGTAAGAATCTGGTGGATGCCAATGGTAAGATTGTTGTCTTGCATGGCGTAATGGATACGCCAAACCGCTACTTCAACGGTTGGAGATGGCAACAGTGGAAGGCTGACTATTCAGAAGCCGACATTCAGCCTTGCTTGGAATATTTCTCTAAGCAGTTCTCGGCTATCACCGACAAGAGGCAGGGTGCTTACTGTACCGTGTTCCGTCTGCACATGGATCCATGCTGGACCAACGATCCGGCAAAGAAAGCAGAAAACGAGGCAGATGTCTCGGCATTCAACATGGCGCGCTATCGTCTCTATCTCCAGAAACTTTACATTCCTCTCATCAAGGATGCTATAGCACATGGACTCTACGTCATCGTACGTCCACCGGGTGTCTGTCCTGGTGATATCAGTGTTGGCGACAAGTATAACCGCTACCTGAAGTCGATATGGAAGACCTTTGCTGACGATGAATACATCAAGCAGAATTCGGGCATCATCTCCATCGAACTAGCCAACGAGCCGGTGAGGGTTCATCTGAGTGATGGTTCTAATTCGGATAAAGCACTGCATGATTTCTTCCAGCCGGTAGTGGATGTGATTCGCGAGCAGGGGTTCAAGGGAATCATCTGGGTTCCGGGTGCGGGTTATCAGAGCCAGTATCAGGATTACGCCAAGAATCCTATCACCGATAGCGAGGACAACTTCTCTTATGCAGTACATGTTTATTCCGGATGGTATAATGCCAGCGACAAGAACTGTAATCACGATGCCTTCATCAAGCAATTCCAGGCTCAAGTGCCTATGGTTACCAGTAAACCTATCATGGTAACGGAGATAGACTGGAGTCCGGAAGATCCTGACAAGGCGAGCGAAGGTCACTACAATGAGTGGGGAGATTGGACACAACCTAACCTGGGAAGCTGGGCAACAGCATCTACCTCGAAATGGGGATTGGCATGGAAGGCAGTTCACGACCACTTTGGCAATATCGGTATGACCCTTACCCATCCGCAGGAATATTACGATATTGATGAGTACTTGAAGAGCGGAATTGTGCAGCCAGGTTTCCAGAATGCCAAGAAACACGGATTGTTCGAAGAGTGTTGCGGCTATGCCTGTATGAACTGGTATAAAGAGTGGTATTTGAAACAAAATACAACGGGAATTAAACAATTAGAAACCCAGGCAGACGTGGTTTCCACCTTATATTATAATATAGAAGGAAAAGAAGTTGAAAAGCCAACTGCAGGTGTTTATATAATAAAACAACTGTTAAGTAATGGAAAAATACGTTCTCGCAAGGTTTTTCTAAAATGATAAACTTTCTGTTACACCACGCAAAGTATGTTTCGAAAGAAATCCATACCTTTGCCGCCGTGAATAAACAGTTTTAGCGCACGCCTAAATTTTTAAAGCATAAATCAAAAATGAATAGAACATGATTGAACAAGTGTTAACAATGAAACGGACAGCAGCCTTATGCTTGGTGGGAGCTTTCTGCAGCCTGAATGCTCAGGCACAGAATATCCAGGTCAAGGGTAATCTTGTTGACGGTACAGGTGAGCCTCTGATAGGTGCCACTGTAAAAGTGAAAGGTAATGCCAGCGTCGGTGCGGTCACCGACTTAGATGGTAATTTCAGCATCAGTGTTCCTTCTGAGAATTCTATCCTCGTATTTACATACGTAGGTATGAAGACCAAGGAAGTAAAGATTGGTAAGAAGAGAGAGTTCAAACTTACTCTTGAAGATGACAACGCCATCGGCGAAGTTGTAGTCGTTGGTTATGGTCAGCAGAAGAAGGCTTCTGTCGTAGGTTCCATCACCCAGACTACTGGTGAGGTTTTGGAGCGTGCAGCTGGTGTCAGCGACGTTGGTTCAGCCTTGACAGGTAACCTCCCAGGAGTTGTTACAATCCAAGGCAATGGTATGCCTGGTGAGGAGGAACCTCAGATTATCATCCGTGGTTCTAGTTCATGGAACAATTCCGACCCTCTCGTTCTCGTTGATGGTATTGAACGTCCTCTGAGCAGCGTGGACATCTCTTCTGTGGAGAGCATCTCTGTACTGAAGGATGCTTCTGCTACTGCAGTCTATGGTGTGAAGGGAGCCAATGGTGTCATCTTGGTTACCACCAAGCGTGGTCAGGAAGGCAAGGCTAAGATTGACATTGGTTTCAATGCTACGTTGAAAGCTCCTTCTAAGTTGCCTAATAAGTACGACTCTTATGATGCGTTGATGCTTCGCAACCAAGTGGTAGAACGTGAACTGGGCATTTATCCTGAAGGTGTTTCATATCTTCGTCCTCAGTCTTTTATAGACAACTATCGAAACCAGACTACGCAGGAGCAGCGTGAACGTTATGCCAATGTGGATTGGCAGGATGCACTTTTCAAAAAGTCTGCTATGTCCTATAATGCGAACGTGAACGTGAGTGGTGGTACAAAATTCGTTAAGTACTTCGCTTCTGCTGATTTCGTGCATGAGGGTGACCTCTTCCGTGAGTATGACAATGGTCGTAACTACAACTCTGGCTATGGATACAATCGTATCAATGTTCGTAGTAACTTGGACTTTGCCATCACAAGTAGCACTACTTTGAAGGTAAATGTGGCTGGTAGCAATGGCGTAAGAAAAGCTCCTTGGAGTAACATGAGCAATAGTGAGTGGCAGATTGGTCAGCAGTGGGCTGGTGCTTATAACATCGCCCCAGATGTGTTCTTGCCACAATATTCTGACGGCTCATGGGGATTCTATCCATCTGCTTCCAATGTAAGTAACTCTGCACAGAATCTTGCTATCGGTGGTACAGCACAGGCTACAACCACTCGTATCAATACAGACTTTACCCTTGAGCAGAAATTGGATTTCATAACCAAAGGCTTAAATTTCCGTGGTACTATCTCTTGGGATAATGTTTTTGTTGAGACAGGACGAGGTATCAATGACTTGAATAATGAAGCCCAGACTAAGTATATTGATCCTGAAACAGGTCAGGTTACTTATGGTAAAGAACTTGAAGGAAATAATAAGTTTGATTGGCAGCAAGGTGTGAACTGGTCAACGGAAGGTGGTTCTGTAGATAATAACCAGACTGTTCGCAACCTCTACTATCAGTTGCAGCTCAACTGGGCTCGCAAGTTTGGACAGCATGATGTATCAGCCATGGGATTGTTCTCACGTCAGGAGAATGCACGTGGTAGTGTGATGCCAACTTACCGTGAGGACTGGGCGTTCCGTGCTACCTATAGCTATGCAGGTCGTTATAACATCGAGTATAATGGTGCCTATAACGGATCAGAAAAGTTCAGCAAGGACAATCGTTTTGCCTTCTTCAATTCAGGTGCTATCGGATGGACCATCACTGAGGAAAACTTCATGAAGTCTCTGCGTGACAATCACATCATCGATATGTTGAAGTTCCGTGCTTCCTATGGTGAGATTGGTGATGACAACATTGGTGACCCATTTGATTCTTCTCGTCGCTGGTTGTATATGAGCCAGTGGGCATATGGCGGCAAGACTACGATGGATCTCGACCATACAGAGAGCATCTATACATGGTATCGACAGAACACTCTTGGAAATGATAATGTGAAATGGGAAACAGTTAAGAAAACCAACTTCGGTATTGATTATGGTTTCTTGGGAGGCTTGATTACTGGTTCTTTGGATTTCTTCTGTGATCGTCGTAATGACATCTTGATTTTCGGCTCTAACCGTTCTGTTCCTTCTTATTTCGGAACTACAGCACCTACTATTAATAAAGGTAAGGTTCGTACCAGTGGTTACGAGTGGGAATTGAAACTTAATAAGGTGTTTGCTAATGGCTTGCGACTCTGGGGTAATTTCAATATGACCCATGCCAAGAATAAGGTGATTTTGAAGGATGATGCCATCTTTACTCCAAATTATCAAAAGGAGGCAGGATTTGCCATGAATCAGTATCACTCTTATATAGATAAGGGCTTTATCAATAATATTGATGATTTGATTGGTTCTCCGGCGCACGACTCCAATGACAATCACCGTTTGGTTGGTGACTATTACATTGTTGATTTCAATGGTGATGGTGTTGTTGATAGCAGGGACTCGGCTCCTGTAGGTTATAGCAGTAGTCCGCAGAACACCTATAATGCTACTATTGGTTTCGAATGGAAAGGGTTCTCAGCTTTCGCTCAGTTCTATGGAGTAACTAATGTGACCCGTGACGTATCATTGACAAGCTTTGGTAATATGCTTGATAATGTTTATGATACTGGTACTTGGTGGAATAAGAATCAAAGCAATCCAGAATGTATCCTTCCTCGTTGGGGTGCCACTGCTTCAAGTTACACCTATGGTACACAGTTTATGTATGATGGTTCTTACATTCGTTTGAAGAATGTCGAGATTGCTTATACCTGGACCAAGGGTTGGATTAAGGCATTAGGCGTAAACTACCTCAAGATTTACTTGAATGGTAATAACCTCTGGCTCTGGACTCGTATGCCTGATGACCGTGAGGCAAACCTCGGTGGTGGTGGCTGGTTGGGAGCATACCCTACGGTTCGCCGCTTCAACTTAGGTGTTAAATTCTCATTGTAATTATTAAAAAAAATATTCAGATGAAAAATAAGATAAAGACATTATTGTTGACGGGATGCGTCTCGCTGGCTCTCGGTACTTCGCTGAGTTCTTGTCAAGACTACTTGGACAAGGAGCCAGACTCAACAGTTTCTGCAGACGATGCCTTTGCCAATTTCCGTAATTTCCAAGGTTTCGTTGAGGAAATATACAACTGTATCCCTGATAAAGAGAAATGTAACTATTGTCCTTCATGGAACTGGGGTGATGATGAAATCTTCAATCCTGAGGCTGATAATAGAATGACCCATCAGGTTGATTTAGGTAACTTCCGTGCATGGGAATCTACTGGTAACTGGCTAAAACGTGATGGTTCTTCTACTTCCACAGATAAGTTCGCACACGGTATTTGGAACCATGCGTGGTATTGCATCAGAAAATGTAATCTCGGTTTACAGAATATCGACAAGTTTGTGACTGGAAGTGCTGAAGAGAAAAAACTGATAGAGGGTCAGCTCTATTTCTTCCGTGCATGGTGGCATGAGGAAATGATGGAGTATTTTGGTGGTATGCCTTATGTGGATACTTATCTCGATGCCAATGCCGAGCAGAGATTGCCACGTCTTTCTTATCAGGAATGCGCTGATAGAGCGGCAGCTGATTTCCGCAAGGCTGCCGATTTGTTGCCTATTAATTGGGATAAGACTTCTGCAGGTGCTGCCACACAAGGTAAGAATGATCTTCGCATCAATAAGATCATGGCTCTTGGTTATCTTGGTAAAACCTATCTTTGGGCTGCTAGTCCTTTGATGAAGAATGGTGCGCAGATTGGTGCCAGCAAGAATGGCAAGACTTATGATTATGATCAGGAATATGCTAAGAAGGCAGCTGAGGCTTTTGGTGAACTGCTCTCTCTTGTGGAAGCTGGTCAGACACAATATGCATTGGCAGAGTTTAAGTACTCAGACATCTACAATCATGAGAAATCTGCTGATGCCAATAGCTGTTTTTCTGATATATTCTATACCAAGAAGCAGAACTGGAAAATGCCTGGAACGGTTGAAGCTATCTTCCGTGGTCCATCTCCTGATTTTAATGGCTCTAACTGGAATACCTCTAAGGTCTTTGGCCCTAAGGTACAGAAAGTAGTTGCTCATGATAATGTCATTCACCAACCTACGGCCAACCTTGTAGAGGCTTATGGAATGGCTAACGGAGAACCAATCTATTTGGTTGAGAATGGTAAGTATGTACCCAATCCAAAGTCTGGTTTCGACCCTGAGCATCCTTTCAAAAATCGTGATCCCCGTTTCTACCACGATATCGTCTTCGATGGTTTTAAGTATTTGAACGGAACACCTGGTCAGTATGCAGATTTACAGTATTGCCAATTATATACGGGTGGTAATATGCGCCCAATAGCAAATGCAAGCCGTACGGGTTATTTCATTCAGAAGTTGGTGCCTCATACTTGTAATGAAGTGGATAAAGATTACGATTGGGGTTCAGCTTTACACTGCTATTTGCCATATATGCGTCTTGCAGACATATACTTGATGTATGCAGAGGCTTGTGCTGCATTCGGTGGTGCTTCTGGCAAGTCTTCAAACTTTGGCAAGACCGCAGAAGATGCAATTAATACACTTCGCGACCGTTGTGGTGCAGGTCATGTTGCTCCAGAATTTGTTGCAGACAACCATAAGTTCATGGACGAGGTCCGTCGTGAGCGTGAGGTAGAACTTTCTTTCGAAGGATTCCGTTTTTGTGACTTGCAGCGTTGGTTGCTTCTGACAGAGGCACCATATAATCAAAAATTCTCACAGGAGTTTGACCGTGTGGAAAGTGCAGACTTCTATACGAAGAATGATCCTAAGGACGCTCGGGTTGCCAATTATCGTAGAAAGTTGATATTGACTCGTAATTTTGGTACCAAGCACTATTGGTTCCCATTGCCAATCAAGGAGACTCAGATCAGTTCAGAGTTTAAACAAAATCCAGGCTGGTAAGGTTTAAAATTATAAATTAGTAATACTAAATGAATAATGATAGTATGAATTCAAGATTCAAATCATATAATTATAAGCTTTTTGTAGCAAGTCTCGTGGCTTTGGCTCCTCTTGGTGCCAATGCCAAGACTGCACAGACAAGCGAATCCGATACAGCCAGTGCCGACAAGGAGATGGTTCAGGTGGCTTACCGAAAGGTAGCCAAGGATGACATCTTGGGCGGTGTGTCTGTAGTCGATGTAGAGAACTTGATGAAGAAGAATTACCATACTTATAGCCTCGACAATATGCAAGGTTATGTAGGTGGTTGGAATGGCAATTCTCTCTGGGGTATGGATGCCGACAACGCTGGTTATCTCGTCTTGGTAGATGGTGTGCCTCGTGAAGCTAACAACGTTCAACCAAGTGAGATTGCACAGATTTCTTTCCTCAAGGGTGCGCAGGCTGTGGTGCTCTATGGTAGCAAGGCTGCCAAGGGTGCTGTAGTCATAACTACCAAGCGTGGTCATAATGACGGCTTGAAGGTCGAGGTGCAGGCTAATGCAGGTTTGAATGTAGCAAAGTCTTATCCTGAGTATCTTAGCAGTGCAGAGTATATGACTCTCTATAACGAGGCTCGTCGTAATGATGGTCTGTCTGAGCTTTATTCTGCTGAGGACATCTATAATCATGGAGCAGGTTTGAACCCTTATCGTTATCCTAATCTCGATTTCTATTCTTCTGATTATCTCAGAAAGATGAACAGCCGTTATGAGGCTACTGCAGAAATCAGCGGTGGTGGTAAGCGAGCTCATTTCTATAGCAATATCAACTATTATCGCCAGGGCGATTATTTCAAGTTTGGTGAGGCTAAGAATAATAATACCCAGCGCTTCAGCGTTCGTGGTAATGTGGATATAGACATTACTGATGATATTAAGGCTTGGGTCAACTCCAGTGCAACCTTCTATGATTCTCATTCTGCAAAGGGTAATTACTGGGAAGCTGCTGCTACTTGGCGTCCTAATTTTCCACAGAATGCAGCTCCTCTTATCTCCACAGATATGATAGCCCCTAATGCTAAGGCTGCTTGGGACTTGATGAGCGTTGCGAAGTTGGTAGATGGCAAATACTTCCTTGCTGGTACTCAGGCAAACTCCTCCAATGTTTTTGCTGATATCTATTCTGCAGGAAGTAGTAAATTTACTAGTCGTCAATTCCAGTTTGATACGGGTGTCAATATCAACTTGCACAAGGTGTTGAAGGGCTTGTCTTTCGAGACTCATTTCGCAGTTGACTATGCCACCTCTTATAATACTTCTTTCGATAATAGCTATGCTGTTTATATCCCAACATGGGCTAACATTGATGGCAAGGATATGATTGTCGCATTGAAGAAGGAAGGTGAGGATAAAAAGTCTGGCAACCAGAACATCAGCGGAAGTACAGATAACCAGACCATGTTTTTCTCTGGTCAGTTCAACTACAACAATACTTTCAACAAGGTTCACAATCTGTCGGCAATGTTGATAGCTTCTGGCTTCCAGCAGTCGAAGTCTGGACAGTATCATAAGAACTCTAGTGCCAATCTTGCATTCGATGCTTCTTACAATTATGCCCAGAAGTATTACGCAGATTTTGGATTAGCTGCCATTCACTCTGCCCAGTTGGCTCCAGGTCATCGTGAGGCTCTCTCACCATCACTTTCTTTGGGTTGGAGACTCAAGAATGAGTCTTTCTTGAAGAATTCCAAGGTGGTAGATGACATGATGATTAGTGTATCAGGTAGTATTATCAATGAGGATATTGATATAGCAAATGGTGACAATCGCTACTATCTCTATCAGAGTATTTGGAGTTCTGATTACGGCTATGGATGGTATGATGGATCTAGCGATAAATACACCTATTCAAAAAGAGGTGAGAACAAAGACCTTGATTTTATCAAGCGCAAAGAGTTGTCTCTGAATTTCAAGACATCCCTGTGGCAGAAATTGGTGACATTGGATGCAAGTTTCTTCATCAATTCGATGGAGGGTTATCTCATCTCTTCGCCAACATTCTATCCATCTCATTTGAATACTGGTTATCCAGCGGCTTCGTTTATGCCTGTACTGAATTACAACAATAATCGTAGAGTAGGATTTGATTTCGCAGCCAACTTCAATAAGAAGGTAGGTGATGTGGATCTCTCACTTGGTGTGACAGGTACTTACTATACAACCAAGGCTACCAAACGAGATGAGAACAACGTAGAGCAGTATCAGAACAGACAAGGAAAGGCACTTGATGGCATTTGGGGTTACAAGAGCGCAGGTCTCTTCCAAAGCGAGGAGGAAATCAAAACTTCTCCAGACCAAAGCTATTTTGGTGGAACAGTTAAACCTGGTGACATCAAGTATGTGGATGTAAATGGTGATAATAAAATTGACCAATACGACCAAGTCTTCTTGGGTAAGGGTGGTTGGTATGGAGCACCATTCACGCTTGGTGTCAATCTTACAGCTAAGTGGAAGAACTTTACCTTCTTCGCTCTTGGTACCGGTAACTTCGGTGCTTGGGGAGTCAAGAATAATTCTTATTGGTGGGTAAAGGGCGATAGCAAATATTCTGCTGTAGTTCGTAACCGATGGACAGAGGAAACCAAAGAGACTGCAACCTATCCTCGTTTGACATCTCTTGATGGTAACAACAACTTCCAGACATCAGACTTCTGGATGTACAAGACGGATGCTTTCAGCTTGGCTAAGGTCCAGATAACTTACGACTTGCCTAGTACTTTGTTCCAAAAGACATGGCTTAAGGGGTTGTCGGCATACGTAAGCGGAGCTAACTTGCTTACCATTTCAGGAGAGCGCGAAGTCTTAGAGATGAACGTTGGGTCTGCGCCTCAGACACGCTATTATAATATAGGTGTAAAGGCAACATTCTAATCATTTTAAAATGTAGAAAGAAATGAAAGTAAAAAATATATTTATATTAGCAGCAATGTCGCTTACCTTGGTTTCTTGCTCAGATCTCTTCGAGCCTGCAGAGGAAAACAACCGTGGCTTGGATGAGATTTACAATGAGCCAACATACGCTCAGGGACTATTGGGATATGGTTATGCGATGCTTCCTTACAATACCAAGAGTGTTACTGATATTGCTACAGATGACGCTGTAAGCAATGACTTGACAAATAGCTTTCTCAAGATGGCTACAGGTTCTTGGACTGCTAATAGCGATCCTATGTCTAAATGGACAAATGGTCGTGCTAGTATCCAATATCTCAATATCTTCCTTCAGGAGGTAGATAAGGTAAACTGGGCAAAGGACGAGAATGCCCGTAAGATGTATTGTGATAGCCGTAAAGGTGAAGCTTATGCTTTGAGAGCTCTCAACTTGTATTATCTTTTGATGAATCATGGTGGATGGACAGCCGATGGCAAACTGCTTGGCGTTCCTAATTTGACAGAACCAGAGACTTCTACTGATGATTTCAACAAGCCACGTAATACATTCCAAGAGTGCTTGGATCAAATCTATAGCGATTTGGACGAGGCTGCCAAGCTTCTCCCTCTTGATTACAATGATTTGACTAATGATAACGATGTTCCTGCCAAGTATAAGGAAATCGGAGTAAAGACCGCAGGAGACTACAACCGTGTGTTTGGTTCCATTATGCGTGGTCGTATCAGCGGTCGTATCGCTGAGGCTATTCGCTCACAGGTATCTTTGCTTGCAGCTAGTCCTGCTTTCTCTGAAGGTACAAACGTGGATTATGCTAAGGCTGCTGACGATGCAGCTACCGTTCTTGACCGTATCAATGGTGTGAATGGATTGTCTGCTACAGGTAATAATTGGTTTATGCAAACCAGGGAAATCGATGCGCTTGGCTCAGGTGCTTGTCCTGCTGAAATTCTTTGGCGTGGCAGTCGTACCAATGGTGCTGATGACTGGGATCTTGGTCTGAACCAAGAGTCTGATAATTTCCCTCCGTCTCTTTATGGTAAGGGTAGAATCAACCCAACTCAGAATCTGGTCGATGCATTCCCTGCTGTAAATGGTTATCCTATCACCGATGATCGTTCTGAGTATGATAAGTTGAATCCTTACAGCAATCGAGATCCTCGTCTTGACCTTTATATCATTCATGATGGTAGTACTTATAAGGGAAAGACCATTCATACAGACATTACGACGGCTAATAACAATGATGGTTTGAATAAGATTTCCAATTCTACTCGTACAGGCTATTACATGAAAAAGCTGTTGCGTGAGGATTGTAATCCTGACCCTAATGCAAAGAATGCTCAGTATCATTATCCTGTGTATATTCGCTATACTGAGATATTCCTTGATTACGCTGAGGCTGCCAACGAGGCTTGGGGACCAAAGGGTAAGGGAACTCACAACTACTCAGCTTACGATGTAATCAAGGCAATCCGTGAGCGTGCCGGAATTGGCGAGTTTGGCGAGGATCCATACTTGGATGAGTGCGCTGGTAGCAAAGAGAAAATGCGTGAGTTGATTCGAAACGAGCGTCGTTTGGAACTTTGTTTTGAAAATAAGCGCTTTAGTGACCTTCGCCGTTGGAAAGCTCCTCTAAATGAGGCTGTGCGTGGTATAGAAATCACTTTAGAGGCTGGTGCCCCATTATACAAAGTCATGAAGGTTGAGGATCGCAACTATAAAGATTACATGTATTACGGTCCTATACCACAGAGCGAAATGTTGAAGTGGAGCAACTTGCAGCAGAATAAGGGCTGGGAAGTAAAAAATAACGACTAATATTTAAAATGATGAAAACAATGAAGATAAGCAAATATTTGTCCATGGCTGCATTGGGAATCTTGGCTTTAGGCTTTAACTCTTGTGAGAATGGCAACCAAGAATTTCCTGATTATGAGGGCGGTACTACTGTATATTATCCTTATCAGTATATCGAACGTTCTGTAGTTTTAGGCAATGATGAGAATCGCGATAATACGGATGATAACAATCATGTATTGTATATCGTATCTACAATGGGTGGAGCATATAATGGAAAAAACATCACATTGAATGTAGATGTTGATAATTCATTGTGTGACAATCTGTATTTTGAGGATGGAGTCACTCCTGTAAAGCCAATGCCTAGCAATTATTATACAATTCCTACCAAGACGGTTGCGTATAATGGGAAAATGCAGGGACGTCTTCAGGTTAAGTTGGAGGATGCTTTTTTTGCTGACCCTGATTGTGCAAAGAATACATATGTAATCCCAGTTCGCATCAAGGAAATGGTGGGAGCCGATTCTATTCTTTCGGGTTCTCCTGCCGTTGCAGGTACAACTCCTGTTCGTACTGATGCTTCAGCTTGGTTAATTGCTCCTAAGGATTATATCCTTTATTGCGTTAAGTTTATGAATCCATGGGATGGCTTTTATTTCCGTAGAGGAACTGACAAGATTACAGAGAATGGACAAACTCATGAGGTAAAGCGTGAAGGTGCAACTATTGAAAAGGATGAAGTGAGTCACATTACAACCAAGAGTTTGAAGAAATGTAATTTCGAAGTCTCTGTAAATAAAGCTGACGGCTCTAAGGTCACTTGCAACTTGAAACTTACGTTCGATGATAAGGGTAATTGTACCGTTACTTCTGATACAGAGGGCATGACTGCTTCCGGTACAGGTAAGTTTGTAGAAAAGGGAGCAAAGTTGGCTTGGGGTAACAAGGATCGTGACATCCTGACTCTCAATTACAAGGTTGATTTCGGTTCAGGCATTGTTTTGGAAACATCCGATCAGTTTGTTGCCCAGACTCGTGGTAACACCAATGGTATTGTTCAATTCAGTCCTCAGTATATCAGGAAGTAATATTCTTGATAGATAAGTGTCATTCTAATAATTTGATTATTATGAAATTGAAAAATATTAATTTAGGTTTAGGCTTGATGGCTCTCTTGGCTTTGTCTTCTTGTGCTGATGACAAGTTCTCGGAGTACAGAACTGATATGACCAAGAATTTGAAGGAATATCAGTATCTGAATAACTACGAGCCTTTGAAGAAATACGTGGAAGATATGAAAGCTTCCGGCAAGTGCAATCCCGACTTTAAGTTGGGCATTGCGCTCGAAGCAGCCGAATTCAACAAGCAGGGACTTGTATATTGTCTTGCTGGTAGCAATTTCAATGAAATGACTGCTGGTAATGCCATGAAAATGGCTTCTTGTGTGAAAGATGATGGCAGTATGGATTTTTCGTTAGTCAAGGAGTTCGTCAAGAATGCGAAAGATGCAGATATGACGATTTATGGTCATACGCTGGCTTGGCATTCTCAGGCAGCCAATAAGTACCTCAAAAATCTTATCAAGGATAAGGAGTTGCCACCTGATCCAAATGGTGGAAACAAGTACTTGGAGATTGCTTGTGGCGAAGCTGGTGCCAATAAATGGGATAAACAGATTAGTTATGTGTTGCCTAAGGCATTGGTTAAGGGACAAAGTTACGTGATGACCGTTAAGGTAAAGGCTTCGGATGGTGGAACTTTTGCTGCTTGGCCTATTTGGGAAGCAAGTGATAATAAAAACGAATGGGGTGGTAGTAATGATGTTCAGTATTTGGCTGATTATGACATCACTAACGATTATTCTACTTTGACTTGGGAGTTTACTGCCAATTTCCCTATTGATAAGCTTCAGTTTGTGTTCGGTAACGTAGGAGGAACCATTTCTTGCGATGACTTTAAGTTGACGAAAGCTGGTTCTGATGAGAATCTTATTGAAAATGGAGACTTTGCAAAAGAGTCAGCTCGTGGTTGGAATCCGACTGGCTGTACCATCAAGGTGGCTTCTGCAGCCGCAGCTGTCGAGGTAGAACAACTAGTTAATGAGCAAACCTATAAAGATGGAGATTTCCCATTCTTTGCTATGGGATGCGAACCACCTGTTGCGAATGGTGCTATCCATTTTGTTCCAACAGGAGATTGGTCTCAGTTCTTTGTTATGCCAGGTAGCAACAATACGCTTTCTGAGGGTAATTATGTGGTTTATCTTGACTTGTCTGCTTCAAAGGATGCTAGTGGCGTAGAATTGACTATGCAGAATGGTTGGGGTGCCAGTGATCAGGCTATTACTGTAAAAGTACCTGTTTCTGCTGGTCGTCATAACGTAAAACTTCAGATGCCTAATATTGCTGGAGGTAATTATGATATTATCTTGAAACCACAGACAGCAGATGCTACTTTGGATGTACATTCTGTTAAGGTTTGTCAGGTCAAGAATCTCAACTCCATTCCTCTTACAGATGAAGAGAAGAAAAATGCTCTTACCACTGCCATGGGAACTTGGATTGATGGTATGATGGAGGCTACTGATGGTTATGTTACATCTTGGGAAGTTGTGAACGAGGCCCTTTCTGGTGCCGATAAAGATGGTGATGGCAAGTACGACTTGCAGTCTGCTAAACGAGGCAACGTTTCAGCTGACGATGCAAAGAACAATTTCTACTGGCAGGATTATCTCGGCGACCTCGACTATGTTCGCACAGCCGTGGCTGATGCTCGCAAGAGTTTTGCCGCCCATAATGGTGACCCTGAGAAATTGAAACTCTTCATCAATGATTATAACCTGGAGAGCTATTGGGACGACAATGCTAAGTTGAAGAGTTTGATTCAGTGGATCAAGGATTGGGAGGCTGATGGTGTTACCAAGATTGATGGTATCGCATCTCAGATGCATATCTCTTGCTATGCTGATCATAACAAACAGGAAAATGCGAAAAATCATATCGTCAAGATGTTGGAGTTGATGAAGGAAAGTGGCAAGCTTTGCAAGATTTCTGAACTTGATATGGGTTATGAAGATGCCGCTGGCAATTCTGTAACTTATGATCAGATGACCGAGGAACAACACAAGGAAATGCGTGACCTCTACACCTTCGTTCTCCAGAAGTACTTCGAGATTATTCCTGCTGCTCAGCAGTATGGCATCACTCAGTGGTGTGCTACAGATTCTCCTAAGGATTCAGGTTGGCGTCCTGGTTGCCCTACAGGTCTTTGGGATCTCAACTATCTTCGCAAGCATACCTATGCAGGTTTCGCTGTTGGTCTTGGCGCTCCAGAATATTGGAAGGAAGCCAAGTAATTACTCTAAAAGACATTAGTTTTAGGTTTATCATACAAAGATTAACCGAAAAAAGATGTTAGTCGTTAAGGTTGGCTGTGTTGTGATGACACGGTCAACCTTTTTGCTTTGTAACATTTGTCTTGCAATATGTTAAATGTGAGTCAGTAAATAAAAAATAATTCTGATTTTTGAGGTTGTATCACTTCTTTTTTGTATCTTTGCGCTTAAATATCACTATACTGATATATAATGGCTATTTTATGGCTTAATGTTCACTTAAATGATAGTTAAGTATATGAAAGATTTGTATGAATATTCTACTCCGGAACTGGTGAGATTGCTGGGAAATCGCTTTAGGGAATACAGAATGCGATGCAATTTGACACAGAAGGAAGTGGCAGAACTGACAGGCATTGGTATGACTACTATCCACAAGTTTGAGAATGGATGTGCTAGAAACATATCACTTTCTACATTGATTCTCTTGCTCAAGGTGGTGGGACAGATCAATGCGCTTGATAACTTAATGCCCGAATTGCCACCATCCCCTTACTTGATGACCAAGGGAGATAAAAAGGTACAAAGAATTAGACACTGATAATAGCGAATGATTTATGGTTAAGACTTTAAAAGTAATCTTGTGGGATGAGGAAGTTGGTAGGTTGTCGTGGGACGACAAAAGGCAAATGTCCTACTTCACTTATAATCCAACTTTTGTGCATAGGGGTATTGATATATCTCCTCTATGGGCATCCATACGCAACAATAGAGGACTTATGCCTATTTGGGGAGAGGAACAGAGAATTTATCAAAAACTTCCTGCTTTCCTGGCTGACTCATTGCCTGATTCTTGGGGCAATCGTTGTTTGATCTTTGGAGACAGCAGAATCATCTCTCCAATACGGAAATTTCTCCTCTTGATAAGTTGTCATTTATCGGTAGAAGAGGAATGGGTGCTTTGGAGTTTGTCCCAGAGTATGAGAGGAGTAAGAAATCAGAGAGGATTGATGTCAATTCCTTGGTTGCACTTGCTGAACGCATATTTACTGAACGAGAGGAGGCTCAGATTTTACCAGAGGAATCTCTTACCATGCAGTCGCTCTTGACTGTGGGAACTTCTGCTGGTGGCAGGCAGCCTAAGGCTGTTATTGCTATCAATTCGGCTGATGGTGAGATAAGAAGTGGACAAATCTCGGATCTTGATGGATATGATTACTACTTGTTGAAGTTTGGAAATGCTGATTTCAACTCTGCCGAACTAGAAATGACATACTACGATCTTGCCATCAAGGCTGGCATCAATATGATGCATTCTGAACTCTTGACGGTTGATGGCAGCAAGCACTTCATGACGCAGAGATTTGATAGAAAAGATGGGAAGAAGCTTCATACTCAAACTTTGGCGGCTATGTATCCTGAGGCAAATAGTTATGAGCAACTTATTTCTGTTTGCAGGTCGCTCCATTTGCCAGAGGCTGATTGTGAAGAGGTTTATAGAAGAATGATATTCAACGTGCTGGCAAACAATACTGATGATCACAACAAAAACTTCTCCTTCATGATGGATAGGATGGGTAATTGGCGGTTATCACCTGCTTATGATCTTACCTATATCCTCAATATGGGTGGAGTGCAGCCCAATCAAGACCACTGTATGTTTATCAGGTCCAAACTGCGTAATATTTCAAAAGAGGATGTCTTGCAATTTGCATTCGATAATGGTATTCGAAAGCCAGAGAGTATTATAGGTGATGTAAAGAATGCTTTGTTGCAATTTAGGACTGTGGCTGTAAAATATGCAGTGGATGAAAAATGGATAGGCAGAGTGGAGGCTACCATCCTTTCTCATCTGAAAGAATGGGGTGAGTATGAAGATGATAAACCGACGTTATCTGTAGAGATTAATGGTCATCAAGTGACTGATGTACATATAGAGCAAGCCTACAAGGGCAACTTTCATTTATGTGCAAAGATAGATGGCAGGGAAAAGAAGTTTGTGATAAGCAAAAACAAGAATGAGTTTTCCCTTATAGAGAGTCTCGGAATCGCTAATCTTACAGAGAAACAACTGTTGACTATGGTTGAAAAATTCCTATGTAAGTAAAGAAATATAAAGGTCGGTTGTGTCGTAAAGACACGACCGACCTTTTTGCATTTTTTTAATGATGATAATATTCTCTTTCTCCTATGTGTCATTCTTGAAAGAGATTGTCTAGTGTGACTTCGCTGTTTACTATACTTTCCTTAAAATGGCACGAAAACGCACTTTTTCTCACTTTTTTTTTGAGAAAAAGTGCGTTTTCGTGCCAAAATCTTTAATTTGGCTTCCCAGAGAAGGACGTGATGTATTAGGCCATCCTACAAGCGGAATCTTTATTCACAAGGGTAGAAAAATTGTGATGAAGTAGTTAGGTTTTGTGATAAAATAAAAATAGTTTTGTTGTTTAGATGTCCTTTCACCTTTCATCTATCTTCTTGCATTTCAGATAGATGAAAGGTGAAAGGACGTTTTTGTTTCTTATAGGTGCTCTAGCCAATTTTCGGGAGTGATGATCGTTTTATCCTTCACATCGTATGTGTTTAGGAAGGAAGCAGGAAACTGAGTATTTGCTCTCTTTGGATTCCATTTCATTTCGAAGAGAGTAAACTGTCCGTCGCTTTCCTCGATGTAGTCTATCTCTTGCTGTTGGTTGGTTCGCCAGAAATAGCTGTTTACATATCTTCCTTCATACTGGTTAGCTTTTATTCTTTCGCTGATAACGAAGTTCTCCCACAAGGCACCAACATCTTGTCGAAGGGCCAAAGGCGCAAAGTTTTGCAATATGGCATTTCGGATACCATTGTCGTAAAAGTAAAACTTCTTGGCTCGTTTCAGTTCTGTGCGCAGGTTTCTGCTAAAACCATTTAGCTTGAAGATGATATAGCATTTTTCTAGCAAGTCTACATATTTTTCCACGGTTTTGCTGTCCGTACCTACTGTCTGTGCCAGCTCATTGTATGAAACTTCGCTAGTAACTTGCAGTGCTAAAGCAGTGAGTAGCTTGCTAAGCAATGCAGGTCGGCGTATACTCTCTAAGGTGAGCAAGTCCTTATAGAGATAACTATTGGACAGATTGTACAAGATGTCTTTTGCATCTTTTGTATGATTGATGACATCTGGGTATGAGCCATAGATGAGGCGATTCTCTAGTGTTTGCTTTACTGTAAGTAAGCCTTGAGATTCGAGTAATTCACCAGTGGACAATGGAAAGAGATGATACTCAAACTTTCTGCCGGTCAGTGGCTCATTGAGCTTGTTTTGTAATTCAAATGAGGAAGAGCCTGTTACCAGTAATTGTACTTCAGGGAAGTTGTCGGTAATCAATTTTAGGGTTAGCCCTATGTTTTCTACTCTTTGTGCCTCGTCTATCATGACAATCTTGTGTTTGCCAATGAGCAATTTTAGTTCTTGGCTATTCACCTGGGATAGCATTTCTTTTACTTCTGGCTCATCACAGTTTAATTGCAATATAGGTTCCGTACGTTTTTCAAGTATCATTTTGAAAAGCGTACTTTTTCCTACTTGTCTGGCACCTATTATAATAATAGCTTTACCACCAAACATTCTGGCCTCTATCGTTTCTTGTAGTTTCCTTCTTATCATTTTATTCTTATGTTTAAATCTTCTGCAAAGATTATGCAAATGAGCGCAATGAAAGCTCGCTTTCAAATTGCCGAGTGCAGCTAATCTTCTGCAAAGGTAATGAAAATATTCGCTAATCCAAAAAATAACACTGTTTTTTTGGATTATAATCCGAAAATTCGTACTGATTTTTTGGATTAGGGACATTTTTGAGCTATTTTTGCCTTGTTAATAGGGTGCCATGTAACTTTAGTTTATACCCAATGTTATGGGTTGTGAAAATTCTTAATCTAGTATCTGTTGCTTGTAGCCCTAGGAGTTGATGATTGTTGTTCCAGAAGCTAATGCATTTTGATACGTTTGATAAAGTATTTGATATATGGCGCAAAGCCTATGTCGGATTATTCTTGTAATTTTGCAACGAATAAACAATTTAATCATATACGAATGAAAAAGAAAAATATCCAGACCTCCATTTTATCAATGGCCATTGCCGCATGTATGATATCTCACCAGCAAAATGCGCAGGCCGGAGAAAAACCGTCCCTGCAAAATGATTCCGTGCCTTATGTAACCATGCCGGACGTTTCCCCTAAACTCACCACAGGAGATGGAAATCCCCTGCTGGATTTTATGTTTACAGCGGATCCAACTGCAGTAGAATATAATGGCAGAATTTATGTGTACGCAACAAACGATCAGCAACAATATGATTCAATAGGCGGTTACGGAAAAAACTCCTACGAATACATCAAATCTCTGGTGATGATGTCTTCAGATGACATGACAAACTGGACCTATCACGGAATTATTAAAACAGACAGCATCGCCCCATGGATACAAACATCATGGGCACCGTCGATCGCAAAACGTGAGGAAGCGGACGGCAAGACTCACTTTTACCTCTATTTCTCCAATAGCGGGGGTGGAACCGCAGTGCTGACATCCACATCCCCCATAGGACCGTGGTCAAGCCCGCTGAATCATAGTTTGGTAGACACAAACACTCCCGGCATAGCAGGAGAATGCAAAGCCGCTTTCGATCCGGGTGTAGTCATCGATGACAAAGGAAAAGGTTGGTTGACAGTAGGCGGAGGATGTGCTCGCATTATGCGTTTGGGAAAAGACATGATTAGTGTGGATGGCCCGATAAAGCCCATCAGGGCTCCCCATCATTTCGAAGCTAACGAATTAAACTACATCAACGGCACATACGTTTATACTTATAACATAGATTGGCAAGATTTTAGCGACTGGCCTCTCCCGACAGAGAAACCAACCACCTGTTGCATGAGTTACATGACTAGCAAAACTCCGCTGGTAACCAAAAGTTGGAAATACCAGCACAACTATATGAAAAACCCTGGAGATTATGGATTTGACTACAGCAACAATCATACACATCTACACAAATTCCGCGGGAAATGGTATGTATTCTATCACACAATGAGTTTGCAACATAGTTTCAATACAACAGCTGGTTTTCGTAATGTTTGTGTCGATGAAATACAAGTTGACGAGAATACTGTGAATATCCACATGGGTAATCAGACTCTGAAAGGCGTAAAACAGATACAGCCTATGAATCCGTTCATCATCCAGCAGGCCGAAACCACAGCAGCCACACAAGGTGTCAAGTTCACAAATGGAAAAAGTATCGGGGACATGTATGCCGTTACCGTTCCCAACAAGACTGGCATCATTGCTGTCAGAGGTGTGGAATTCAACAAAGTACCTTCCAGTCTGGAAATTAAGGCATCCGGAAACGGAATCATAGAAGTCCGCCGGGATAGGCCGAACGGAGAAGTCATAGCTTCAATCAAAGTCGGTACCCCGCAAATGAAACTCATAGAATCCCAACTTCAAAAGAATATGACAGGCACAATGGACCTCTGTTTTGTCCTGAAAGGAAACAATATCACATTCGACGAATGGAAGTTCAAATAATAACTTCCTGATGACAAGGGTCATCATCCGCCCAAAACGATGACAGGTCTGTAAACGATCATATTGCTATTTTAAACCAAATATACAATGAACCCACCACCCCTGACTGTCCCATCCCTCTAAACTTGGCGAGACATTCAACCTTTCTGGGCAGCGATAAACATAACTATAAAGGCAATGTTATCAGAAAAAGATAATTCAGTAATTGATATTTAACATATAACAAATTCCCAGAGAAGGACGTGATGTATTAGGCTCATCTGTATATTTTTCCTCTGTTTTGACCAAACATTTGGGGAATCTGGAACATTTTGGGCAAAAACATTTGGGGAATCTGGAATATTTGTTTATTTTACTTTTCCTGATTTCCTCTTCAAATAGGTTTGATGGTGTATCATTTTCGTTATAATGTTGGCTATCAAACCTATTTGGTACTTCTCGCAAAGTATTTGTTATACCACGCAAAGTCTTTTTCTGCCTTTTCTGTTACTTTTGCCATCAGATTTGAGAAATTCTCAATTTTATAACTGGATTTATTAACTTAATAACAAATTGTAAAGCTTATGAAAAAGTTATTTACTTTGATTGTAGCAGCTTTCATGGCTGTAAGTGTGAATGCTCAGACAGAGACTCCTCTTGTTTTGGGTGGTGGCTGGAATGCAGGTTTTGCCGGCGAGACTGATGTTTATGATTTCACTATCTCCAAGAAGTGGGGAGCAGCAGAGTTTGCCTGCAATGTCAACTCTGCAGATTATCCTAAGTATATCCTCGAATTCGAAGATCCGCTTCCTGCCAACTGCCAAGTAAACTATACTTGGAAGGCTTCTGCTGATGCTGAAGGTGATGCTACTCCTGCTTATGGTCGTGCTGTGGGCGATGGAACTACCAAGAAGTTTGAATTGGTATTCGACCCGGAGCATCCTTACATCGTAGGTGTAAGCGTGCAGCATACCGATGATGAGGAGGTGAACCTGAAGATGAAGAAGCTGACTCTGGTGGGTGCCGACGCTACTGAAAAGAAAATTAATGCCACCTTCACAGGTTGGGCTGGTACTGATAACACAGTTGTTTATAAGGGTGTAGTTTCTTTTGATAAACTGTACCAGCAGCTTGCTATCAATGGCTTGGATGGCAAGAGTAATGTTACAGTCAAGGTGAAACTAGCTGAGCCAACCCCAAATGTTCAGATGTGTGTAGATTACGAGGATAAGACATCTGAGTGGCCTTCATTCAACGGCAGCGATGAGATTACTTTCACCACCAAGGAAGGTGTAGCCATCAAGACCGTGGGTATCCAGTATATCGACCAAGAAAATAATCCTGCAAAGGTTTCTGTGCTCGGTGCCTGGTTGGTTGATACACCTACCGGCATTTCTAAGGTAGAGAATCTGAAGGTTGCTAAGGATGGCAAGTGCTTCAACCTCGCTGGTCAGCAGGTAGGTAAGGGTTACAAGGGCATTGTGATCAAGAATGGTAAAAAGATGGTTATCAAGTAATAGATGAGACGTTTTGCAATGCTCGCATCTCTCCTCATGGTTCTGTGCCTACAAATGGCGGCACAGACCTGGGAAGATGTAAAAGTGGGGACTTCTACTCGCAAGACCCTCACTTATGTACCAAGGAATGTAGAGAAATCACCAGCTCTGGTGATTTCTCTTCATGGTATGAATCAGGACCCTGGGTTTCAGCAGAATCAGACGCAATGGAATGCACTGGCTGATACCGAGGGTTTTATTGTTACTTATCCGCTGGGTAATAACAGAATGTGGGATACCAGCGGTATGGGTGATGTGAAGTTTGTGGAGGCTGTCATGAAGGATATGGAGCTGAAGCATCATGTGGACAAGAACCGCATCTATCTCTCGGGTTTCTCTATGGGTAGCTGGCTGGGGTATCATTGCCTGGAAACTCTAGGCGATAAAATTGCTGCCTTCGGACCTGTAAGCGGTGTGGATATCGGTAAGCAGCCTAGAGCTAACCGCATGGTGCCTATCATGCATATTCACGGAACCGCTGATGATGTGTTCAAATATACGGGCGATCCTTATCACGTGGCTGGCGGTTATCCTAGCATTGAGGAATATGTAAAGAAGTGGGCTGCCTACGAAGGTTGTGATACAAGCAATCCGCAGGTAATCCGTCCTTATCCTGCCGGCAGCACAGGTCCCAAAGCTACACGTACTATATATAATAATGTGAACGATGATGTAGAAGTGAACCTTATCTCCATTGACGGTAAGGGACATTGGCATTCCAATGATCCTAACGGGGTAAATTCTACCCAGGAACTGTGGAACTTCTTCAAGCGTCATCAGTTGAACCAGCATCCGGTACCTGTGGAAAACCGCAACTATTTCATCCGTTACGAGAGTACTGTGGGCGAGAACCTCTGGGACCGTCAGGCTGTCTACACCTTGCCAAAGGCTTTGGAGAAGGGTGCTAAGTATACGCTGACCATGAAGATGAGAACTTCTGCTGATTGCGCTGAGCTGGCATTCTGGCCTATCTGGAATGCAAGTGCCAACAAGAACCAGTGGGGTGGAAGTGATGATGTGCAGTATCTGGCAGCCTATCATATAGAGGCTGGCGACTGGAAAACGCTGACCTGGGATTTCACAGCCAACTTCACCTTGGATACCTTCCAGTTTGTATTTGGCAAATACGGTGGTACACTCGATATTGACGACATGGTGTTGGTGAAGGAAGGAACATCAGAGAATCTGATAGCCAACTCCGATTTCTCAGCCCGCAATATTCAGGGCTGGAGCACCAACTGGAAAGGTCCAAGCTATTTTCTTGCCAACGAAGCCTATGCATCAACAGGCATCGAGAAGCCAGCTGTGGCAACCATGATGAAATCTGCGGATAAGGCATACTACACTCTTCAAGGTGTGAAGGTTCTTCGTCCTACCAAGGGTATTTATATTCATGGTGGTAAGAAAATCGTGATTAAATAACAAACTGAAGTTTCGCATGTGGTTTAAGTACGGGCTGAAGGCCCAAAAGCTCCAGAAA